>JMBV01000037.1_pt1 | contig 50618 bp, 72 predicted proteins | sample 616531 | NCBI WGS metagenome assembly JMBV01 (sample SAMN02727904, study PRJNA239997) | anaerobic digester metagenome | biome: anaerobic digester; isolation source: mesophilic anaerobic digester inoculated with municipal waste water sludge... | place: Germany: Bielefeld University, CeBiTec ...
CCCCCCCCTCGCAGTTCATCTTACCCGTGTTCGTTTGGGATCAAGATTTTACCTGGCGCTTAATAGCGAAGCGGGAAGAGTGGTTGCTGGATTTATCCGGCAAGCACAGCCAAGTGTTGGGCAAAGTGGGACCGTTATTGCTCACGGCGGCCGATGGGCGAATGACTGTGGCCAACCAATTAAACCATTATCAGGACTCGCAGGGGGGGTGGCGCTGGTGGAAAGGCTTTTCTCGAACGGGCGGTGCCTGGAGCGGTGCAACCTGGGGGGGTTTCACTTTCGAAATTCCCCGCGGGCGAAAACCGTATTTCTCGCTGCAGTATGCGGGAGCCGGTGTCCGCGCCCGGGTCAGCGCGGATGATGCCGTTTTAAGCCTGGAGCGAGGGAAACTTAATTTTGGTTTCAGATGGAAAACAAAGGGCCTGTGGGTGCGGGCTTTAGATCAGTCGTGGCGCCTAGATGTAGAACGGGACAGGCTGAAGCTTCAGGCGGCGGTCGGATCCTCATTCAACTGCTCGCTGCAGGCAAATTTCGGCCAAAAATGGGTATTGAACTTAGATGGCGAGTTAACCGAATTTTATGTTAGTGGCGAACGCTTGCAGATGGAGGAATGGGGGGGTGTTCGTTTCAGAATGCCCAACTCTGCGGGTCCTCGGCATGCCTTAACTACGGGCGCGGCTCAGCTTAGGGATGGTATAGCCCTCTTTGAAATTGCGCATCAGCAAGGATATCGTTTTTCCCCTCGCCTAGCCATTTACGCCCGGGCCACTGTGCGGGGGGGGATGGATGGTGAAGTTCATTTTAATTGCGGCGCCGGCCTTATTTACACGCCCCTGCCTCAACTGTTGGGTAATCTGGATTGGGATTGGGAGGGGGGGGATGGCGCTTTCGGGCGGGTATTGCCATACCTCTACTCCGCAGATAAAATAGGAGGGCTCCCGGGCGGGAACCCTCCTTATAGCTAAAAAAACGGGGGGGATAACTCCACCGCCATATTTCGCTTGGATGAAATCGCGCACCTCATCGCTGAGCAGCGCTTCAGCCAATTTTTGCAGATCGGGGGGTTATCTAGATCCCGGGCTCTGACGGCAATCACGTTTACATAGGGCGATTCTGAGCCCTCCAAAAAGAGCGAATCCTGCACCGGATTAAAACCCGCCTGCAGCGCATAATTGCCGTTGATGACCGCCGCATCTACGTCAGGCAGCACCCGGCTTAACTGGGCCGCTTCCAGTTCTGAAAATTTGAGGCCCAGGCTATTGGCGGTGATCGCGAAAATAGTTGGTTCAATGCCCGTTTCCGGGTCAAGTTCAATCAAACCGGCCTCCTGCAGCAGCAACAGAGCGCGGCCGCCGTTGGTGGCATCGTTGGGGGGGATAGCAATCCGCGCCCCGCGGGGCAGATCCTGCAGCGAGGCAATTTTGTCGCTGTAAACGCCAAGGGGGGGCTCGATGTGAATTCCAATCAGAGATACTAGATCAGTTCCCCCCCTGTCGCTGTTGAAACCTTCGAGATAGGGGATATGCTGGAAGAAGTTGGCGTCCAATTCACCATCTTGGAGTGCCAAGTTTGGCAGGACATAATCGGTAAACTCAATTATGTGCAGTGTGATCCCTTTCGCCTGCAGCAGTGGAACGACTATTTCCAGAATTTCAGCATGGGGCACCGGTGTTGCGCCCACCTTGATTGTGGCTGCTTGGGCAGTCCCTACCGCGACTAAAACAAAGCAGAAAACCGTGATTAACAGTAGATTCCTTTCATGATAGACCTCCTATTTTGTGGTACAGTCGATAAGCGATTTTGTCCCCGAGCATCTGGATGCCCTGGACCAAGACAATCAGGATAATTACAGTTTGCAGCATGATGTCCCCCCCGGAAACGTTGGTAGCCGAAGCGAATGGCCAGGTCCCCCAGGCCACCCCCCCTCCAATGGCGCCGGCCATGGCCGAATAGCCAATCAGGTTGACCGCGGTTAGGGTGACCGCTAAAACCAGGGCGGGCAGTGCTTCGGGGGATCATTACTTTATAGATGATTTGTGGGGCGATGCCCCCCCATACTTTCCGCGGCCTCAATCACTCCGCGATCTACTTCTTGCAGAGCCCCCCCTCAACAAGGCGGGCGATAAAAGGGATGGCCGCCACCGTCAGCGGAACTATTGCGGCTTTGGTGCCGATGGAAGTACCCGCAACCTTACGAGTGAAAGGAATGATTGCCACCATCAAAATGATAAACGGAATAGAGCGGCCCATGTTCACAATCCCCCCCCAAAGTGCGATTCAATGTTGGTTGCTCCAGAATGTGGCCTCTGGAGGTAGTGGCAAGGAGAATCCCCCCCACGGGCAGCCCCCCCGCCAGGATGCCAGGGCAGTTGCCGCGCCCACCATGGCCAGCGTCTCTAAGGATGCGTCCCAAAGCATGGAGAGAGTGCGGGCAGTAAAAAAAAGTTTAGGATAGCATCTGCGAACAATTGTTTAACACCTCGACTTCCACCTGGTTTTCCCGTAAGAACCCGATCGCGGCCTCAACCTGTGTGGCGTTGCCGCATATTTCCACCATGAGCATGCCGAAGGGTATCTCTTTCATCTGATCGATGCGGCCAAATAGGATGTTCACATCCACCCCATGCCGGCGAACCATACGGGAGATGATTGGCTGATGCGCCCTTTGATCAATAAAAGTCAGCTGCAAGAGCGTGCCGTTTCCCGCCGATACATCGTTGGGAGGCATGGTTGTCAAAAACCCTGCAGCATGCGCCGGGTGGCGGGTGATTGGGGGGGCTTGGTAAACACATTCACAACCGGTCCGGATTCTTGCACCCTACCATCTTCCAGCACCGCCACACTATCGCATATTTCCTGAATGACCGCCATTTCGTGGGTTATTAACACGATGGTCAGGCCCAATGTGGCATTAATCCGCTGCAGCAGCTGCAGAACTGACTTCGTTGTCTCGGGGGGGTCCAAAGCGGAGGTGGCCTCGTCGCATAATAAAAGGCTCGGTTCCGTTGCTAATGCCCGCGCAATGCCCACCCGCTGCTTTTGCCCCCCCGCTGAGTTGCCCGGGGGGGTAAGACTGAAGTTTATCATCTAGTCCCACCAAATCCGCCAAGCTGTGTATCTTGGTGCGGATCTCCCCCCCTTAGAAAGCCCGGCTATCTCCAGCGGAAAGGCAATATTATTGAACACGGTGCGGGAATTCAATAGATTGAAATGCTGAAAAATCATGCCGATGTTCTTTCGCTGCTCCCGTAGTTTCCGCGGATGCAGATCGTTCAAGAGAATTCGGTTGACCCATACCTCACCCTGATCGGGCCTTTCCAGCATATTGATGCAGCGTACTAAGGTGGATTTGCCCGCTCCGCTCTGCCCGATGATTCCGAAGATCTGCCCCCCCGCGGGGATCCAAAGGTCAACACCCCCCCTTAAGGCGTGTACTGTTGTTGTGCCTGAAAAAGTTTTTACCACATTCTTAAGTTCAATCACCATGCTCCCCCCCTCGTAAATATAGAAAACCTCTTCCCGAAAGAAGAGGTTTATATCTAAATACACAAATAGCGCTACCCTCTCCTCATCTTTCTGGAAACATCCAGCAGGAATTGGCACCTCGTGGGCGTCCCTTACGGGGCCACCGGTTGCCGGGTTTCATCGGGCCAGTCCCTCCACCACTCTAGATAAGGTCAGTAATAAATTTTCCAACGAACACGTTAGCTCTAGTATAAAGCTGTGCTTAGCCTTTGTCAACCGGGAAGTTTTCCGAGAAATTCTAAACCATTAATCAGCAGGCGAAATCTACAACCAAGCAGCGTAGAGGCCTCTTTGCACATTTCCATCCTGGTTAAATAAATTTCAAAGAAGTCCATAATCTGACAAACAGTCTGATCAAAGGAAATTTCTAAAGTAATCGTTTCCCGCTGCTGCACAGAGAGTTTGGTTTCGATGATGGCAAGATTAACCCGGTCATGAATTCCCGGGCGCCGGTCATCCTGCAGCCTATTGGCCCGCGTGCGGTGGGCATCACTTTTGTCCGCCAGGATTAGTGCGGCCGAGATGGCACTCACCGCCCGGCCGATTTCTTCCTCGTGATTGGCAATGGCGGTCGTGATGGCGCAGATTTCTCCGTGGTCCATTCCCAGCTTGCTCAGCTCGAAATAAACGAGGTTTGCCCCGGAGATACTGTGGTGCTTGCGGTTAAACAGATTGCCCACATCGTGGAGATAACCGGCTATCGCGCCCAGCTCAACCGTTCGTTCGTCATGGCCTAGTTCGCGCAGGATGTGGGCCGTTTTTCCGCGACATAAGTGACGTGGCGCAGGCCGTGCTCGGTATAGCCCCTCGCCCTCAGATAGGCGTTGGATTTTTCAATTAAAGCGGTAAAAACAGCATTTTCCTTAATGTCTTGGAGCGTAATCAAGGTTATCACCTCCGAATACTGTTTTTTTGTTTTCCAGTATATCATCAACTCCCGGAAAGGCAATGGAAAGTTCAAAGATGGGCGGGAATTTCGCGGTTAGGCAGTCCTATTTTGCGGACAGAAGATGCTCTTGGCGAATATAATGGACTAATTCACAAATAAAGCTATTTGCAGGGGCGGTCACATGAAAGGTAGGGACCTTTCTGTCCTTACCCCACGTGAGAGTGAGGTATTGCAGTTAATTGCCCGGGGGGGCTCAGCAACGGTGAGATTGCCTCCGAGTTATTTATAAGCAGGCACACGGTGAAAAACCATGTTAGCAGTATTTATAAAAAGCTCGGTGAAAATGATCGGACGCGTGTAGCCCTCCTGGCCATTAAACACAAGCTGGTGGAATAGATTTGCGGCCAATCGGCGTTTATCCAAGGGTAAATGCCGTTCGGTCCGGGCAGGATTTGGACAAGCGCAGGAAGAAGTACTAGTGTGCCCGGGGTTGAGGGAGGCTTCTTGGTGCAGAAATTACAGATTTTTGCCGTCAGGGCAGAGGGCCGATTTAGGTTGGGATTGATCCGGAACGCTGGGCATTTGCCGGGGCTGTTCAAAAAGGCAGAGCCCGATTATGTTTGCCTAATCACACCACCCCCCCTGCCCAGTTCCCTGGCCTACGTGCAACTGCGGCTGTGGCAGCTTAGGTTAGGGGGGGCAGACTCGGCCTGTTTTGGCGTTCTTATCTTTCCCTGCAGGCGCCGTACCGTTCTACCGCTGCGTGCAGCGGACAGGGCGCGCTCGGGGGGGAGGTACTGGCGCTGATCAAACAGTTTACGGCGGGTCGGCTTGTCACTGAGGCCAGGTTAATAACCGCCCTGCGCGGACAGGGGGGGTTTGGCCCGGCGAGATTGCGGAGGCCTTGGATCTGGGTGTGTACCGCGCCGAACTGTTTCAGTTTCCGGGGGGGTTTAGCCATGTGCAGTGGGGGGGAGGGTGTATCTGTACTCGCTGCGGTGGTGAGGATGTTTCAGAAGAACCATGCGGTGTTTGCGGCCGCCCGGACTGCCTAATCTGCCGGGGGGGTTGTTCCTCCTTGGGCCCTATCAGAGGTTGTGATACTTTTATAACTTCCGCTTCGCCCGTTATTTCTACCCCCCCACGGCATCCTATTGAGCTTCAACTTTCCTATGAACTTACCCCCCCGCTCAGCGAGGGGGGGCTTCCACAGAATTACTGCATTTTTGGCGGGGGGGCGAAGAACAAAGGGCCTTAGTCTGGGCCGCCTGCGGAGCAGGAAAAACAGAGGTGACCTTTCCCCCCCTTCTGGAAAGGGCATTAAATGAGGGGGCCCAAGTTTTGTTTGCCATTCCCCCCCGGCGCGATATTGTACGCGAGATGGCCGAACGGCTGCGCAGTGCGTTTCCTGCCGTAACCGTGGCGGCTCACTACGGAGGGCAGCCCCCCCGGTTAGCCCCCCCGGGAAATCTAGTGGTGGCAACTACCCACCAGGTCTTGGGCTTTTATCGCCGCTTTCAATTGGCTGTCCTCGATGAGGTGGATGCCTTTCCCTATCAGGGCAGTGAAATGCTCCGTTTCGGCCTGCACAGGGCCCTTGCCGAGCAGGGCCGATTGGTGGAGATGACCGCCACCCCCCCAAGCGGAAGGCGTAATTACGCGAGGATAATTACGATCCCCCCCGCTCGCTACCATGGGCATCCCCCCCTGCCGGAGCCGCGCCTGCTGGCCCATCCTCTTCCCCCCCATTGGGATCAGCTTCAGGCCGAACATATACCGCCTTTTGTTGTGCAGCTGCTGCAGGCCGCGGCGCCCTGGCTGGTTTTTGCCCCCCCACAATCAAAGCTTGTACCAAGCTGAGGGTAGTGTTGGGACAAGCCTTAAAGAAGCCGGTGGGGGATTTGTCATTCCAAAAAAAAGCGGGCGCGCCGCCATAATTGAACGGTTTAGGCGTGGGCAATTGGATGTGCTGGTGACAACTTCGGTGTTGGAACGGGGGGTTAACTTTCCCGGAGTACAGGTGCTTATCCTTTATGCGGATCACAACTTGTATAATGTCAGCACACTTGTACAGATTGCGGGCCGTGTGGGTCGCGCCGCCGATTATCCCCATGGCGAAGTAATCTTTGTCGGCAGCAGGCTCAGCGCGGAAATGAAAAAAAGCGCTGCGGCTGATCCGCACCCTCAATAAAGAGGCGCGGGCGAAGGGACTGCTCATCAATGAAGCAGGTGCTTAGCTGGTTGCGTGCTTTCGACGAACTGTTTTCCGCGCCGCGCCCCCCCTGCCCCCCCTTCTGCGCTGAACGGCCCGGTACTGCCTTAGGCCCCCCCTGCCGTGCATGCTATGATTCGCTGGCGGTGCAGTGGAAAAAGAGCGAGATCCACGGTCATCCTTATTATTCACTTCTGCCTTATCAGGGCTACGCCCGCGATTTGATTCATAAAATGAAGTTTCAAAACGGTTTCGCCATTGCGGCCGCGCTCGGCCGGCTTGTGGGCTTTGCCCTGCGTGAGGAGCTGGGGGTGCAGCGTTCCGGTGTTTTGCTGCCCGTACCGCTGCACAGCAGCCGGCTGCAGCGCCGTGGATTTAACCATGCCCGGCTTCTTGCCGATAGTATCAGTGAGGTGTGGCGGCTTCCCGTTAGCGCGGGGGGGATGGTGCGCCTGCGGCCTACAGTCCCCCCAGAGCGGGCTGTCCGTGTCTGAGCGCAGGCGCAATCTTATGGGTGCTTTTGCCGTTTTACCGGGCGAAAACTGGCTGGACAGGCAGTGTGTGATCATTGATGATGTGATAACGTCCGGGTTTACATTCAGCACGATGGCCAAGATCGTGCAAAGATATGGCGGCAGGCCACTAGGTGTCTTTGTGGCGCGTACCGAAATAGATGGAGGTGGCAGCGGTGCTTAAGAATTGCAAGGAATGCAATCGGGTTTTTGCCCATCCCACACGCCAGCTGTGCGAGGATTGTTATCTCCGGGCGCAGCAGGCGTTTGAAGCGGTGAAAAAAAATTCTTAGAGGAAAACCCTCGTGCCACAGTGGCTGAGGTGGCTGAGGCAACGGAAGTTGATGTGGAAACAATCTACGAGTACATTAAGCAGGGCCGGTTGAGCGTGGTTCCCAAAGATGCCGGTCTGAACTGCCAGATCTGCGGAACACAGATAGAAAAAGGGCGGGTTTGCGCCAAATGCCGGTCTGAGCTGCGGGAAGATCCTTTGGCCGCGGCCGCAAGCGAAGCGGAAATGCGGACGAGCGGTTCTCGCATGCATTATCTTGGTGCTGAAATCAAAAGAAGAAGGCGCTAAAGCTTTGCGGTGAATTGGCCGAAAGAATAGTAAGGACAGAAAGGGGTCTGGGTAAGGATGATTATCTCTAATAAAGCGGCCGTGCAGCGCATCGCCCGAGTTTACCAGGAACAGAGAAAAGCGGATCGGGTGCAGAAAAAAAGGAGCAAGCCCCCCCTCTTTTCGCGATGAGGTGACTTTATCTTCCGAGAGTAAAGAAATAAGGGCCATGCTGCAAAAACTCGATGCTGTACCCGACATAAGGCCAAAGGCCGAAGAAATTAAATTGGCGGTGGAGCGGGGGGGCACTTATCAGATTTCGCCGCAGCAAATCGCGCAAAAAAAATCCTGGCCGCCTGGAGTAGGGATTAAGATGACGGTCTGGAACGATTTGCTTTCCGTATTACAAACCGAAAACGAACTACTGCGCTCACTGATTGCCCTGGGCGGGGGGGAAAAACAGGAAAAATCAATGATGCGGATGCGGTTATACGCATTGCCGGTGAAGAACAGGCTCTACTGCAGCGCTTAGAAGAAGTGGATCGAGAGAGAGCCGTTCTCTATGATGTGGTGGCCCCCCCGGGCCAAGACCTGGAAGACTGGCTGCCCAGCTTAGATGAGAGGCAGCAGGAGCAGGCGGGCCCGCTTTTTTTGGAACTTGCGGAAAGCGTGGGCGCTTTGCGATCGCTTAATAATTTAAATCAAGAGCTTTTGGCCCAGTCCCTCAATTATGTGCAGTTTTCTCTAAACCTGCTCGTGGGCGATGAAAGTTCCGGCACTTACGCACGGCAGGGAACTACTTCTCCCAGGAAATCAATTTTTGATCGAAAGGTGTAGCTTGTTATGAGAACAACTTTCAGCGGAATTTCCATAGCACTGCGCGCCCTTCAGGCCCAGCAGCTTTCTTTAGACGTTACGGGCCATAATGTGGCTAACGCCAACAATCCCCCCCATTATTCTCGGCAGACTGCGCTGCATGCCGCAACAAAACCCTATCCAACGCCCATGCTCGGCTATACCCCCCCTTCCACGGGGGGGCAGTTGGGAACAGGCGTGCAGGTGAGCCAGATTAACCGTATGCGGGACAGTTTTGTCGATCTGCGCCTGCGGCAGCAGCTGCATAGCTTCCACTATTGGGATACGCTGCAGGATGGCCTGTCTCAGGTGGAGCTGTTTTTTTAATGAGCCGAGCGAAAACGGGATTCACCATGCGCTGGATCAATTCTGGGATTCGCTGCAAGATCTGAGTAGAGAACCCGAGTTTGCTTCGGTGCGCGAGGTAGTGGTGCAGAGGGCTCAGGTGCTGGTGGAGTCCATTGGCAACACACGGGGGGGCCAACTGCAGGATTTGCGAGAAAACATCAACAGAAATATTCCCTTAAAAATAAGTGAAATCAACTCTTTAGCCGCGCGACTGGCCGATATTAATGTACAAATCGGCAAGATCAGTGCCACCGGCAGCTTGCCCAACGATCTGATGGATACAAGAGATGCTCTCTTAGAGGATTTATCACAGTTGGTAGATATTGAGGTTGTCCAAGACCATGCCCACATGGTAGGTGTGACAATCGGCGGCGCCAGCCTGGTGCACAGGGGCACTTCCTATAGTATGACAACGGGCGGTGTTACCGATGTGGCCGGCAACTACACCAAGAACAAAATCTACTGGGCAGCCACGGGTAATGAGGTGGAAATCAGTGCGGGTGAAGTTGCGGGCATGCTGCGCTTAAGGGATGACGAAATTCAGAAGGCCCTTGACGATCTAGATGATTGGACACGGGACTTTGCCGAAACCTTTAACGCAATTCATGCAGAAGGCTGGGATTTGTACGGGAATGAATATGAAGAAGGGGGGGATGACCTAATTATTACTGTCCCGGACTTCTTTTCAATCCCCCCGAAGGCACGGTACCCCATCTTACCGCGGCTAATATCGAAGTGAACCGAGCCATTGCCAACAATGTAAATTTGATCAGGGCCAGTTCGCTCCAGGGTCATGCGGGTAACGGGGCCAACGCTCTTAAACTGGCGCGACTGCGTTTTGACCGCACGATTGAAGTGGGCGTGGGTGCTCGGGGCGCCGATTCAAAAATCACCATTGCGGATGCTTTCAATGCCATTATTTCTAAGCTGGGCGTGAACACTCAAAAGGCGATTAAAATGTCCGAAAACGAGGAGACTTTAACGGGCCATCTGCGCAATTTAAAGGAATCCGTCTCCGGAGTGAGCCTAGATGAAGAAATGGCCAATATGATCCGGTTTCAACATGCTTACAGCGCCGCGGCCCGGATGATGACGGCGGTGGATGAAACGCTGGATACGCTGATCAACCGTTTAGGCGTTGTGGGGGCGTTAGGAGGGTGACAGATGCGGGTTACAAATAGGACGATGACCAACAATTTGCTGTTAAATCTCAATCGCGGCATGGGCCGCTTAGAGCGCATTAATCAGCAGCTGAGTTCTAAAAAGCAAATCAATTTACCTTCGGATGATCCTGTCAAAGCCGGGATAATTCTTAGGATGCACAGCTCGGTGCGGGAAACGGACCAGTATTTGCGCAATGTGGATTCGGCCGCATCTTGCTGGACGCCTCGGATATCGTATTTAAGGATGTCCTCTCCGTTATTCACCGAGCCAAAGAGCTCGCCAATAGGGGGGCTTCCACCCATTTAGATGAGACATCGAAAAAGGCACTGGCCGATGAAGTTTTTCAATTACATGACAGCCTTCTGCAGTTGGCCAACTCCACTCACGGCGGCCGTTATCTCTTCGCGGGGCAGCATACCCAAACGGTACCCTTCGAATTGGTGGAAGAAAGTGAAGAGGGCCGAATTCCGGATGTTGTGTACTTACAGGATGTGGACTCGGATCATGCGGATGTGAGGTCACTCGAATTCGAAATAGGTGTGGGCGTGACGATGGGTGTTAATGTGGATGCGGAGGCTCTTTTTGATGACATCTTTTCTGCCCTGCAAATCTTACACGCCGAGCTGAGCGGTTTGGACAGCGGTGAGGAAAGATCCCCATGGGGGGGCTTTTAGATGATGCTTTAGATACTGTACTGCAGCAGGTATCCGAATTGGGCGGCAAGCAAAACAGGGTGGGTCTTGCTAGGGAAAGGCTTCTCGATCTGAGGCTGAATGTGAAGAAGATCCTTTCGCAGGAGGAGGATTTGGATTACGCGGAAGCCATAATGGATCTGAAAATGGAGGAGTTTGCCTACCGCACGGCCCTTTCGGTGGGGGGGGCCCGCATTATTCAACCCTCTTTAATAGATTTTCTGCGCTGAGTAGGATAGCACCATGAGGCTGACTATTAGCACCACCTATCCTAGTGCAAAAATTAAGACACATCTGCCTGAGGCGCGGATTAAACAGAAAATTATTCAAGTGAAAATTGACAGAAACACGCCTTTGGTGGAGATTGATCAGCGGCAGAGTTATGGGGGGGAGTTGGGTTTGGGCGGTTATGCTGAATTCAATACGAAAATAAGGGAAAAGAATTTCCAAGAGGCGTTAGCCGGAATTGCCCGCTTGGCTCAGGAAGGCGATGAAGTCATGAATCGGGCCGGCCTGTTTTAGAGGAAATGATTTTCGCTGATCTTGCCAAGAGGCGCTGGGCGGAGGATATACCGGAATTGAACGTGCAGGCGGCCCCCCGCACCAGGCCCACGATTAAATTCCATCATGAACAGAGCATTACTTGGGAGCCGGGAGGGGGGGCCGAAATAGAATTTTATCTGCGTCCGCCCCATATTGACTGGCAGTTGGGGGAAAACAAAACTGGACGTAACAGGATGAAAATGGGGGGGTTGATAGAATGGAATTGCAGACTAAAATAGGCGCTTTACAGGTCAAGGAAGAGGAGATTATTAATTTTCCCATGGGCCTTTTAGGTTTCGGAGATCTGCATAGGTACATTGTTGTCAAAAAGAAGACAGCCTGTTTAGCTTTCTGCAGTCTGTGGATGAACCGGATTTAACGTTTGTGCTCATCATGCCCGAGCTTGTGGTTGGCGATTATTCCGTTAAGCTGCAGGCGGAAGAAATCGAACTCTTACAGATTAAATCGCCACGGGACGGCAGTATTTATGCCATTGTAACGGTACCGGAAAATGTGGCCGCCATGACTGTCAATTTGCAGGCTCCCATAGTCATCAATACCAAAGATAGGTATGGGGCGCAGATAGTCATTCCGGACGGCCCGTATCACACTAAGCACAATCTTTTAGCGGAAATGCAGAAGAATGAATTTCTGCGGATAAAGAGTTCGGAAGCGCAGGAAAAACAGCCGGAGGTTCAAGAATCTGTCTAATTCTGGACTAATTCGGAAAGAATAAAGTCCAGGGAGGGACAAGGCATGTTGGTATTGACACGTAAGGTTGACCAGAGCATTATGATTGGGGGGGATCACATTCGTATTATGGTGGTGGAGGTCAGAGGCGATCAGGTTAAGATCGGTATTGATGCCCCCCGCCACATCATGGTCCACCGCCAGGAGATTTATCAAGAAATCCAAGCGGAGAACAAACAGGCCGTCTTGAAACGGGAAATTGATCTTGATGCGTTAGAGAAAGTCATCAGTGACTCATAAGCCTAAATTAAAAGGGAGTTTAAGGGGGGGCAGGTGGATGGTTATGAAAGTGCAGCCTAGGGTCGATGCGGTGGATGTGGAACGGATACAAGCACAGCCGAGAGTTGTGCCTGAAACGGCAACACAAACCATTAAACCGGAGGAAAAGAAGACGAGCTTGGAAATAATAGTTGATCAGGTTGAAGTGGAAGCCGCGGTGGACAGCATCAATGGGGGGGCAATCGAACATGTCCACCGAGGCCTGCGGTTTGTTGTCCACGAAGACACAAACCGCATGATGGTCAGGGTTGTGGATGTGCTTACGGATGAAGTAATCAAGGAGATCCCCCCCCGGAGGAGGTCTTGGATACCGCGGCCCGAATTCGCGAGATGATCGGTGTACTAATTGACCAAAAAGCGTAAAACGGGGGGGAAGGCAATGAGTGTTCACGCTTATCAAGCGTATAGGCAGACCCAGGTCTCAACGGCATCGCAGGGTGAGTTATTAATTATGCTGTACGACGGTGCCCTGCGTTTTGCCCGCCAGGCTCGGGAACATCTGGTGAACAATGAGTTAGAACGGGCAAATGAAAAATTGATCAGGGCTCAAGATATAGTAAACGAGTTGAATTTCTCTTTGAATATGGATGCGGGGGGGGAAATTGCACTTAATTTAGGGCGCCTTTACGATTATATTTACGACCTGCTCGTACAGGCCAACATTAAGAAGGAACCGGAGAAAATTGATATTGCCCTGCAGATGCTCGATGGGCTGAGGGATACTTGGTCGCAGGTGGTGTCGTAGGGTGATGGAGACAATGGGCGCCAAAATCAAAGAGCTGACCGCGCACTACACCGAACAGCTGAAATTATATAAGCGGATTCAAGAAGTGGGCTTGCAAGAAAAAGGCCTTATTGCGCAGGGCCGTTTCGCCTTGCTGTTAGAGGTGCTCAAAGAGAAGGGCGAACTAATGAAAGAGGCCTCGGGCTACGATGCTAAAATCAAAGCGGGCCAGGCCGATGTGGCCCGCCATTTTGGCTTAGATTCGTTTTCGCTACCTCGGTTGAAGCACGCCGCTCCGGCTGCTTACCGAAAGGAAGTAGGGGGGGCTTTGCAGGCTGTTGTGGCGGAATTGGTACCGGTGCTGGAAGACCTGGAAGAACAGGAGCGCCGCAACGAGGCCCTGCTGGGTGAATTCTTGGAACAGGCCAACGATCCGGGGGGGATCAAGCGGTGGCGCGAAATGAGGGCGGGTCGCGCCTACGGTAGGAAAAAAAACGCAGTTAGACAATTTCCAAACCTTGACAAAAAGCTATCAATTATGTTAAGGTTGAGTTACCGGAGGAACTGCGGCCGGAGTTACACATTTTAGGAGGAATGTTTAATAATGTTAGGTAAAGTCAAGTGGTTTAACGCTGAAAAGGGTTACGGATTCATTGAGCGCGAAGATGGCGAAGGAGATGTGTTTGTACACTTTTCAGCAATCCAGGAAGAGGGTTTCAAAACACTCCAAGAGGGCGAAACGGTGCAATTTGATATTGTTTCGGGAGACCGAGGGCCGCAAGCTTCCAATGTCGTAAAGGTTTAACGGGACGGACTGAGTTAACTCAGTCCTTTTTCTTTTCTCCGGGAGGATTATCACCTGCCTACGGGTAATATTATTGGCAGAGGCTCTCAAATTGAGCAAAGAAGGAGTGTGTGAGGATGGCTACAATAAGGATCAACATTACCGGAAGAAACTTAGAGATTACCCAGGCCTTGCGGGACTATGCAGAGAAAAAAAAGTGGCGAAGATTGAGAAGTATCTTCAGGACAATCAAACGTCCACCGCTGAAGTAGTGTTGCGGACGGAGCGGGGGGGTGTGCATATTGCTGAGGTGACGGTAAATTTGACCGGGCTTATCCTCCGGGGGGGAGAAGGTAAAACTTCGGATATGTATGTGTCCATCGATGCCGCGGTGGATAGGATTGAAAGGCAGTTTAATAAGTACAAGACCAGAATCAACCGCAGGATTCAGGGGGGGCCCAAACTGGGAGAAATGGCCCCCACTACTACCGTCAGGGCCGAAAAGTCCGATGGCCCTCGTATTGTGCGTACCAAAAGGTTTGCTTTAAAACCAATGGGTGCGGAGGAGGCGGTGCTGCAGATGGAGCTGTTGGGCCATGACTTTTTTTTGTTTTTCGGGATGCGGACAGCGGCGAGGTAAGCGTGCTGTATAAGCGCCGCGATGGCAATTACGGCCTGATCGAAGCGGACTACTAACATGAGCCGCGAAGTCAGCTTGGTAGTCTTCGAAGGCGGTCTGATTGGCGGAAAATTGGAAGAACAAATGCAGATGGTTAGGCGGGGGATTGTCCTCGACCTGATTGCCAAGCGCGGGAGGCCGGTTATGGCCGAATAATTGCGGTCACTTCCTATCCCGAACTTAAGGCGAAGCTGCAGGATGTTGGGGGGGTGGAAGTACTGCTCGAATCGGGCGGGCGGCCTTTTCACTTTGGCCGCCGGCTGCTGGAGGCGGTACAGTACTACCGGCTAGAAAAGGTTCTGTATGTGGGGGAGCAGCCGCTCCCCTAATTTCTTCGTCTGAATTGCAATACATTCGGGAGATTTTGGAACAAAACGAGAGTGTTTTGCTGGCCAACAATTATTATTCCGCTGACATTGTGGGCTTTACGCCCGGGCATGCTTTAACCAAGATCTCCTTGCCCGCTATAGACAATACACTCGCCCTAGCCCTGAGCGGCGAAGGGGGCCTACGATGGGTCCCCCCCGTCCAGCGCAGCCTGGGCCTGAATTTCGATGTGGATACCCCGGCAGATGTTCTGATCCTGACCGTTCACCCCGATCTGGGACCCCACACCAAGGCGGCGGTTGATGAACTGAATTGGGATTTTCAGCGGTATGCCTCCCTTAAAGAGCTGCTCGTTGATCCGACCGGAGAACTGATCATTTTTGGCCGGGTGGGTTCCAACTTGTTCCAGTATCTCGATGCCCATACCCGCTGCCGGCTGCGGCTGTTTTCGGAAGAAAGGGGGGGAATGAAAGCCCTGGGCCGTGACGAGCGGGGCGAGGTCAAATCCCTCATGGGCAGGTTGGTGGAAGAGCTGGGCTCTGTAGAATTTTTCAATTTCCTGGCCCAATTGGCCGCAGGGGGGGCGGTCTTAGATACCCGGGTTTTGTTCGAACACTTTAAATGGCGGCTGCCTGCCGCGGAACGATTTGCTTCTGATTTAGGCCGCCTGGATCTGATTACACACCCGGAACTGCGGGAGTTTACGCGGGCCGCGATCGAAGCGCCCATACCAGTTTTGTTGGGCGGCCATTCCCTAGTCACCGGTGGGCTGTGGGCGCTGATCGATGCGGGTATCAAACGGATCAAATTTTAGCGGCCCATTTGCGCCTGCGTTCGCGGCGTAGTACAATAGAAAGCGCAAAGGCGAGAATTGCCCTCGCTTGGGAGGAATGAGAATGCTCAAAACGATTAAGAACTTTTTTTGACCCAACTGAACGGGAATTAAAACGCCTTAGTTCCACAGTGGAGATCATCAATGGCCTGGAAGCAGAAATGCAGGCACTCAGCGATGCACAGCTGCAGGCTAAGACAGATGAATTTCGGGAAAGGCATGCCAACGGGGCCAGCCTGGAAGAACTACTGCCGGAGGCGTTTGCCGTTGTGCGGGAGGCTTCCTGTCGAGTGCTGCAGATGCGCCATTTTGACGTGCAGCTCTTAGGCGGGATTGTACTGCACCAGGGCCGCATTGCGGAGATGAAAACAGGCGAGGGAAAAACACTGGCCGCTACCCTTCCCGTGTATCTTAATGCCTTAACCGATCGCGGCGTTCATGTGGTGACCGTGAACGACTATCTGGCCCGCCGCGACGCGGAATGGATGGGCGAGATTTATAAATTTTTAGGACTCAGCGTGGGTGTGATCGTACACGGCCTCAGCTTTGATGAGCGCAAGGAGGCCTATAACGCCCAGATCACTTATGGCACCAACAATGAATTCGGTTTTGATTACCTCCGTGATAATATGGTGGTTTATCCGGAGCAGATGGTGCAGAGACCGTTAAATTACGCAATAGTTGACGAGGTTGACTCAATTTTGATCGATGAGGCCCGGACCCCCCCTTTAATTATCTCCGGCGCCGCGGAAGATTCTGCTCGTCATTATATGAGGTTTGCTCAAATAGCGCCGCAGCTGAAGCCGGAGCGGGATTATGCCGTGGATGAAAAAGCGAAAACAATCGCTATAACGGAAGAAGGGCTGCGCCGAGTGGAAAAGTCCCTCAATATTGAGGATCTTTTTGATGAGGCCAACTTTGAGTTGAACCATTATCTCAACCAGGCGCTGAAGGCCAAAGAATTTTTCACTCGGGACCGCGATTACGTGGTGACAGACGGTGAAGTGGTGATCGTGGACGAATTTACCGGCAGGCTCATGCCCGGCCGGCGCTATTCGGACGGCCTGCATCAATCGATAGAAGCTAAGGAAAAGGTGGCGGTGCTGAAGGAAAGCCAAACGCTGGCCACGATTACCTATCAAAACTATTTTCGCATGTACAATAAATTGGCGGGCATGACCGGTACCGCCAAAACGGAAGAAGAGGAATTTCGCAAGATCTATGGTTTAGATGTTGTTGTCATCCCTACCAATAAACCCATGATCCGCGCAGATCTGCCCGATGCGGTATATCGCAGTAAGAAAGGAAAAGCGAGGCCATTGTGGATGACATCGCGCAGCGTTACGCGCTCGGCCAGCCCGTTTAGTGGGCACGATCAGCATTGAGACTTCCGAGTATTTCAGTGAACAGCTGCAGAAAAAGGCATACCCCCCCATCAGGTACTCAACGCCAAATACCACGACCGGGAAGCGGAAATTGTGAAGTATGCGGGGCAAAGGGGCACGGTGACCATTGCTACCAACATGGCCGGTCGAGGCACCGATATTGTCCTAGGCGAGGGTGTTGTGGGCCTTGGGGGGTTGCATATTATCGGCACGGAACGTCACGAATCTCGGCGCATAGACAATCAGCTGCGGGGGGGCCGATCGGGCCGGCAGGGGGGGACCCGGGCTCTTCGCAGTTTTATGTATCCCTAGAAGATGATCTGATGCGGCTCTTCGGTTCTGAGAGAATCATGGGCATCATGGATCGCCTCGGTTGGGAAGAACATCAGGCGATCGATCATCCCCCCCAGATCAGCCGGGCCATAGAGAATGCGCAAAACGAGTAGAGAATCGCCACTTTGAGATCCGCCGGCAGGTCTTGGAATACGATGATGTCATGAACCAACAGCGCGAAGTGATCTACGAACAAAGGCGGGCGGTACTGCTCGATGAGGACATTACAAGCCAGATTAAGAGTATGTTCGCGCCGGTGTTTGAACGCCTGGTTCACCGTTATGCCGGTGAGGAAGTAATTCCGGAAGAATGGGATCTGACCGCCCTGCGCCAGCAGTATCAAGAAATTGTGGGCGAAGAAATCTCTCAATCTGCCAGAAGTTGGGTGAGCTGACGCCGCAAGAAATAGCGGAGCTTTTGGCCGGCGAAGCGTGGGATGCTTATGGGCGGCGCACCGCCAAATACGGTGCTCAAGTGCAGAGGCAAGTTGAGAAAGTTGTGCTGCTGCAGATCACGGACCAAAGGTGGATGGATCATCTCAGCCTGATGGACGATTTACGAGAAGGGATCGGTTTGCGCGCGCTAGCTCAAAAAGATCCCCTTTTGGAATACCGGCTGGAAGCGTACGATATGTTTCAAAATATGGTGGAGGGGGGGATCCAAGAAGATTGCCTAAGCATGCTCTTTAAGGTGCGGTTGGCATCCCCCGAGCAGGCGGAGTTGACTGTGCAGCCCAAGGATCGCTTAGCAGATGCCCAGCTGAGCGCAGACAGTGAAGTAGAAAGGGAGCCGCGCCGGGTCAGCAAAAAAAGTGGGCAGAAATGACCCCCCCTGCCCGTGCGGCAGCGGAAAAAAAATATAAACGATGCTGTGGGAGGTAACGGAATGAAAGAACAGCTTTTGGCTTTAGGCAGTAGAATCGAGGAAATGAGAGGTTATCTTTGAAATAGAGAATATTAAAGCTCGGCTGCGAACGCTGGAGGAAAGCATGCTGGAAGCAGGTTTTTGGGATCAGCAGGAACTTGTCCAGCGAACGACCCGGGAAATGAGCGCCCTCAAGAAAACGCTGGAGGAGTGGAAACACCTCAGCGGTCTGTACGAAGACGCGGGTACTCTTTTAGAACTTTGGGAAGAAACGGGTGACAAAACTCTGCGGGATGAGTTATCATCCGCCCTGCCCAAACTGGAACGGGCCGTGGACGAGCTTGAATTTACTTCGCTGCTCAGTGGCGAATACGATGGTAATAATGCAATCTTGACCATTCACCCCCCCGGAGCGGGTGGGACAGAATCTCAGGACTGGGCGTCCATGCTGTGGCGGATGTATTCCCGCTGGGCCGAAAAAGAGAGTACCAAGTGGAAATTTTGAACTACCAGCCCGGGGAAGAGGCAGGCGTTAAGGATGTAACTCTGCTGATCAGCGGCCCGCACAGCTATGGTTATCTCAAGGCCGAAAAAGGTGTGCACCGCCTGGTGCGTATTTCACCCTTCGATTCTTCCGGCAGGCGGCACACCTCCTTTTCATCTGTGGAGGTTCTGCCTGAAATAGAAGATAGTGTGGATGTGGAAATAAACTTGGACGAGCTGCGCATCGATACCTACCGTGCCAGCGGCGCGGGGGGGCCAGCACGTGAATAAGACTGATTCTGCCGTGCGTATCACTCATCTGCCCAGCGGCATTGTGGTCCAGTGCCAATCTGAACGGTCACAGCACGCCAATCGGGAATCTGCCTTTAAAATCTTGCGGGCCCGGCTTTTGGAAAAACAAATGGAAGAGCAGAGATCGAAACTAGAGAGCATTAAGGGGCAGCAGCGGGACATTGCCTGGGGGAACCAAATCCGCTCTTACGTTTTTTTGTCCCTACACAATGGTAAAGGACCACCGTACAGATGTGGAGACGGGCGATGTGGACGGCGTCATGGACGGGGGATCTTGATCCGTTCATTGAAGCGTTTCTCAAGCTACGATAACGGGGAAGGCCGTTTAGGGAGGAAAAGGCTTGCGCAGGCGATGGTTCGCAGTACGTTGGCTGGTAGTACCTATTTTTGTTTGTTACTGGCAGCTTTATTGGGGCCGAGGCTTGTTGTGGTCCCCCCCGAGTTTCCCGCGGCCTGAGTGAGCAGCTCAAGGCTTACTTTAGCGCGGAACAAGCAGAGGTGGTGCTGACGGCCCCCCCTTGGGGTTGGGAGCCGCTTTTCGGGCGTATCCCCCCCGAATTAAGCGTTGTGCTTATCAACGCTGAAGCGGATGGTTTGAAAATAGCTAGGGCGGAATTTTCCGGCGCGGATATCCGTTTTGATGCGGATTCGCTTTGGCGCGGCAAAGATTTTGTTTATGCCGCCGCTTCGCAGCTCAGCGGCACACTCACCGTGACGGAACAGGCCTTAAATGAAATTTTTTTGGCGCGAAGTGGACCCGGAACGGAATTTGCGCGTGGAAATAGAGCGGGGGGGCAACATCATTTTAACGGGGGGGAGGTACCGTTTTGGACCGGCCGCTTTGACGTTCAACTTCGGGGGGCGTTTTGGAAGTCTGGGAGCAGTCCGGGCTGCGGCTTGTTCTGCAAAACTTGGAGGTGGAGGGGACAAGGGTTCCCGGCATTTTACTCGAAGTTTTAAACCAGAATTATGATTTGGTCATTGATTTATCCATTCTTCCCGAACCGGCCGCAATTTCCGCAGTTGAGCTGCTGCAGGGTAAAATGTTGATTGACATTGGAGTGGTGAGATGAAACGGGCGTTATGGATAGTGGTCTTCAGCGCCGCTTTAATTGCAGCGGGCCTCGGTGTCGGCCGCTGGCAGGTGGAGCGGCCCAATCGCACAGTAGAAATCATCTATGATCTTCCGGGCCTATTGGAACTGGAAGCGGCAGCCCGGATCCCCATGGAAGGCCTTTTAGCCGATCTGCGCCGGGCGGGCGTAGATTCGGTGGCGGTGCAGCCCGAAAGTGTGGGCGAACGTTTTCTGCTGGCGAAACCGCTGCCTCCGTCCGTGGCTCAAAAGATGCCTGCGGATCCGGACAAATTGGGCCGTTTATTGGCTTTACCCGCCGCCTTTAGGCCGCAGGATTTCGCCCTTCTGGAAGACAACGGCTTTAAAGCCGCACCGAAACTCAATGTGGTTACCTGGGATGTGGAGCCGGTGTGGGCGGCCGCTAACCCCCCCGAACTTTTGATTTTAAGCGGTCGCGGTGAGTTTTCCCGCGCCGAACTGCAGGATTTTACCGGCCGCTTGGCCCTTGTGGAGTTCCATGCGCCGGGCACTGCCCAAATGGAGGATGCGGTGGGGGGGCGCATGGTAAGGCTGCATGGAATCAGCGCGGGTGAAATGGAGGTTCTACCTGCAGAAAGGATTTTAACCCGTTATCTGCGCGCGGTGCGCGAACGAAATATTCGCGTTTATACGTACGGCCCTTTGTAGAAGGGGGGGAGCGGGCTTGGGCTAGATCGCTGGACTTGCTTGCCCGGCTGCAGCAGCGCCTGGAGGATGAAGCTATTCTTTGGGACAGGCCAAGCCCTTCGCCCCGTGGTCGCCGTCCTTATTCTGGACTATTCTGGTCAGCGCGGGAATTTGGGCCGCGGCTATTTTATACGGGCAAGAAATTTTTCCGGGGGGGCAGGCCCGCCCGGTGGTGGCGGTGGGTTTTTTTGGGTTGGCTGCTCACGGCCGTCTCAGTTTGGCGACAGCCCGTTTTGGCGCCACAAGGCGCCGCTCTTTTGGCCGCGGTTATCTTTCCTTGTTTAGCTTTACGTTACGCGGGGGGGCGCAGCCAATCGCTGCGGGGGGGCTACTGGCTGGCCGCGGGTATTTCTTTGTTAGGGGGGGCACTGCTTATTGTGGGCACCTTAACCGGAACTAAATATCTATTGAAGATCGAAGAGTTTCGGGGCGTTAAACTGATGCATGTCCTGCCGCTGTTCTTGGTAGTTTTTACGCTGGTAAGGCCGCTTCGGGCGTGGTTGAATAAGGATGTGCCCGTTAAGTACCTGGCCGGGGCAGGATTAGTCGCCATGCTGGGCGTATTGTATGTTTTGCGCACCGGAAATTTTGGTTTGCCCGTGCCGGCTTGGGAAATAAAACTGCGCGAGGGTTTAGAACAACTATTGCTTACACGGCCCAGGACTAAGGAATTCTTAGTGGGGGGGCATCCCGCTCTTTTTCTCGCCTTGCGCTCGCAGCACCCCGCTCGGTCTTGGTGGCTGCCCGTGGCGGTGGTGGGCCAGGTGTCTTTGATTAATACCTTTACACATATTCACAGCCCGCTTAGCATCAGCTTGCTGCGTACCGCCTATGGGCTGCTGTTCGGTTATTGCTTCGGCTGGCTGTTCCGGATCGTCCTGAAACGGGCCAAGAGGTGGCTGGCGTGATTGTCGTTTCGGGCTACTACGGTTTCGCCAATTTGGGCGATGAGGCCATTTTGGCCGCTTTATGCGCGGATTTGGAGGTTTTGGGGGGGTTTTCCCGCCGGGAAATTCTTGTCCTTTCCCATAACCCGGCAGATACAGAATCTGTGCACGGTGTGCGGGCCATTGACCGTTATAATCTAAGAAAAGTTTGGCAAATTCTGGGCATCGCCCGGGGTTTTGTCAGCGGGGGCGGTTCTCTGCTGCAGGATGTGACCGGACCGCGCAGCATACCCTATTACCTGGGCCTGGCCGAACTGGCCTTATTAAGAAAAATCCCTGTGGTCATGTATGGTCAGGGCATCGGGCCGGTGCAAAGCGCCTTGTTTCGGCGTTGGGTCCGCCGAGTTTACGGGCGCAGCAGTGCCTATTCTGTCCGGGATCGGCACAGCGCCGATTTTTGGCTGCGGGCGATACAATGCCCGCCAAGGGCTGGTTGGCTGCGGATGCGGTGTTTGGGCGCGAGCTGAAACGGCAAGACACCGCGGGCGTTAAAAAAAATTGTGCTCAACTTGCGCCCTTACAGCGGATGGCAGGCACAGCGCCGCTTGTGGATTGAACTGATTTCCCGGTGGCAGGACGGGGGGGATTTGAGATTGAGTTTGCTGCCTTGGGGGGGCCGGGAGATGAAATGCTAGGGTTTGAACTGCGAGAGCAGCTTCCCGCTTTGAATATTAATTCCGCTGTGACGCTGCAGAATGTGGAAGCAGTATTTAAGGGGGGGGTTCGGCTGTGCATTTCCATGCGCCTGCACGGAATGATTTTTGCCGCTTTGCATGATGTCTTGCCCATCGGGTTGAAATATGATCCCAAGGTGGCCGCCATCGGCGCTCAGCTGCAGGTGCCCTGCTGGGATCCGGCGGATTTGAGTTCCTTAACGGCGGGGATGGAAGGAGCACTGCGGGATTATGAGTACCATAGATCGATTTATCACAAAACCTGGCTGAGCTGAGGCAAAAGGCGCTGGGCAACCGGGCCGCGTTGGCCCGGGGGGGCTTACTGGGGGGGAGTGACGGGATGGAAAGAATTGATGTTTTGGGGGGGATGTCTTTTCACCGGGTTACGATGGAACAGGCACTGGCCGAAGTGGGACGTTTTATCTCGGTGGATAAACCCCATTTGATTGTGACGGCCAATCCCGAAACGGTAATGCTGGCCCGGGGCGATCAGCTGCTTGCCGAAATCGTCAGCAGGGCAGATCTGGTTGTGGCAGATGGTATCGGGGTGGTCTGGGCCGGCGGTGTTTTAGGCAGCGGGCTGCCCGAACGCATCCCCCCCGGGATTGAATTAAGCGAGGGCATTCTGGCCCTGGCTGCTCAAGAGGGCTGGCCCGTTTTTTTTGCTCGGCGGGAAAGAAGGCGTTGCGGAACAAGCTAAGGCCGCTTTACTGTCGCGATTTTCCGGCCTGCGGGTTGTGGGACACACCATGGCTACTTCGGGCCGGCCCGAAGAGGAGGCTTTAATTACCAAAATCGAGGCCTGCCGGCCAAAAGTGCTGTTGGCTGCCTTGGGTGTGCCTCGCCAAGAAAAATGGCTTGCCGCCCGCCTCGCTGTACTAAAGATACCGGTAGCCATCGGGGTAGGTGGCAGTTTTGATGTGTGGGCCGGCGTTGAAAAAAAGAGCGCCACAGTGGATGCGGCGGATGCATCTAGAATGGTTTTACCGGCTGCTCAGGCAGCCCGCCCGAATAAAACGGATGCTGGCGCTGCCCCCCGGTTTATGGCCCAAGTTTTCTGGCCAAAGTTAGTCGCGGGAGGTAAAAGCAATGGTCAAAAGAATCGTTTTTGGTTATGGTGGGGTGCTTGTGGGCGTGATTATCACCGCCGTCGGCGTCAGTTTTTTTTCTGATTCCGGGGAAAATCGCCGCCGGCGGTGTAAGCGGCCTGGCAACGGTAGTGTTTCATTTGACCGGCTTCCCCCCGTGGGAATCACGATGCTGCTGCTGAACGGGATTTTGTTTATTCTGGCTTGGCGGGTGTTGGGCCCTGTTTTTGGGGCCAAGACACTATTTGGTACTGTAACGCTGTCGATTTTCATTGATTTTCTCTCAAAGTTTTCGGTACCCATTACAGGGGGGGATCTGCTTTTAATCTCAATCTATGGCGGTGTAATTTCCGGTATCGGCCTAGGTATTGCTTTTCGAGCGGGGGGTTCCACCGGCGGAACCGATCTTGCCGCGCAGTTGGTGGCCAAATTCTTTCCCACCACCGTGGGCCAGGCCCTCTTATTTGTTGACGGTTTTGTCATTATTATTGCCGGGTTGGCTTTTGGAATAGAACTAGCCTTATATGCTTTAATTGCCGTGTTTATAACCACAAAAGCGATTGACGTGGTTGTGGAAGGGCAGAGCTTTGCCAAAGCTGCCTTGATTATTTCCGATTATCCCGAGGCAGTGGGCCAGGCTATTGTGGACCGTTTAGAGCGTGGGGGGGTGACAAGCCTTGATGGCCGCGGGTTTTATACTAAACATGACAAAGAGGTACTGCTTGTCATCGTTTCGCTAGTTGAGATCGCCGAGGTTAAGCAGATAGTGCGGGAGTATGACGAACGGGCTTTCGTAATAATCGGGGGGGATGTCCACGAGGTGCTGGGCGAAGGGTTTAGAAGATTATAGCAGCTGAGGCGTACTTGCCAAGGCATGTCCACCTTTGATATGATTAAATGTATGAACTGCGAGGCTCAGGCATATATTTTGGCTAGTAGAAAGCTGGTGGTGGAATGAGCCGCAAGAAGACGTTAGTGATTATTGTCGTGGCGCTCCTTTCAGTAACTTTGCTTTATGCTTCTTATGGCGCGGGTTCTGCGGTAAAGGGCAAAGAACCTCGTTACGAGAATATAGGCACGGTGTTGGAGGTAATTGCCCTGGTCAAGACCAGGCATTACTATCAACCGGTTAACACTTTTAATTTGGTTAAGGCTTATGTGGCTACGGGTACGATTAACGGTATGCTCAAGACAGCCTTAGATGATCCCTATACCCGCCATATGGATGCTGCCGCTTTTGAAAACATGATGAACACCACAACCGGCATCTATGGCGGAATTGGTTTGTCCGTGGGCATTTTGGAGGATCGGGTTACCGTTGTCTCGCCCATCAAAGGCACCCCCCCCGGCGAAAGGGCCGGCTTAAGGCGGGGTGACAAGATCATTGCCATTGACGGCAAAGATACCACCTATATGACGCTGGACGAGGCGGTCAGCCTGATGCGGGGCCGGGAAAACACGGAACTTGACTTGACCATTTTGCGTGATGACGAAACCTTCGAAGTGCATATCGTGCGCGAGCTGATTAATGTGGAATCTGTGCCGGAGCATGGGTTGATTGACGAAGATTTGCGCATCGGTTACGTGGAGATCACGAATTTTCGGAACGCACACATGAAGAGTTAATCAACGCTTTAGCAAACTTGGAGCGGCTGGGGCAGCGCGCTTGATCATTGATCTGCGGAACAATCCGGGCGGTACGTTAAATGCAGCACTGCAGGTGGCGAACGAGTTCGTGTCCCAAGCACCCCCCCTTTTATATTTGGAGGATAAGGATGGTAATCGTACGCCCTTTGACAGTGTCCCCATGAAAAAGCAGCCGGCTCGGCCCATTGTGGTCTTGATTAACGGCGGCAGCGCCAGCGCTTCTGAGATTGTCGCGGGGGGGGCCTGCAGGATAACGGCCTGGCCGTTTTAGTGGGAACAACCACCTTTGGCAAAGGTCTGGTGCAATCCTTATATCCGCTGCGGGACGGGAGCGCCTTGACAGTCACTGAGCAGGGTTATTTGACCTCCGGCGGCAAAGACATTAATGGGGTGGAATTGAACCCGACATTGTCGTTGAGGTTACTTTAGAGGAAGAAGAGGCTATCTACCTCGGTGAAGCGGAATATGATCCGCAGTTGGAGAAGGCACTCGAGGTATTAAGGGCCGAGCTTTAGACTAACTACCCACCCCCCCGGAGTGATTTCCGGGGTGCCTTATTTACGGGACGGATTGGAGAGGAAGGGTCGTTGAATAATCTTTGGGAACTGATTAAGTTTGTTTTACTGACTTTTACGCAAATGGTCACCGATCTGCGTTACGTGCTGATCATCGCCGTTGTTTTTCTTTTAGTCTATCGCCAGTATGCGAAAATAAGGGATTACGAGCGGCGGGCTTTCAACTTGGACCGCCTCAATCCTTTCTTGGAAACGGTTACCGCCTTGGTTTACGGCATTGGTGGCGGGTTGGTGGCGACCGCTTTTTTTGTCACCTTGGGAATTTCAATCAGCGATGCGGGTATCGCCTATTTGTGGCTTGTGGCCCTGGGATTAATGCTGATTAACCCCCCCCGGTTTCTCTGTTTTGCCTACGCAGGCGGCTTGGTGAGCCTCTTCTCTCTGCTCACGGGTTACCCCCCCAGTTGAATATTGCCACCTTAATGGCGCTTGTGGCCATTCTGCACCTGGTAGAAGCGCTGCTGATCTTTGTCAGCGGCCATCAGCATGCTTCTCCCATGTATTTTAAACACAGCAGCGGCCGCATTGTGGGTGGCTTCAGCCTGCAGAAATTTTGGCCCATGCCGACAATTGCTCTGATCGGGGCCGCGGTGCTTGGCACCGGCATGGAATGGGAAACGATTGCCATGCCCGATTGGTGGCCCATTTTTCAATCGGGAGTGGCGGTCCCCCCCGGGCCATGTGCTTGTACACCTGCTTCTACCCCTGATGGTCGCTTTGGGCTACAGCGATTTTGTCCAGACCGAGCTGCCCAAAACTAAAGCCAGGCGCAGCGCCGGCGTTCTTTTTTTTGTACAGTATCATTCTTTTGGGCCTGGCCCTCTTGGCCAATGCCCTGCCTGCCCTAACCATCTTACCCATTATCTTTTCGCCTTTGGGCCACGAGCTCGTCATCTACTGGGGGGGCCGCCGGCGGGAAAAACGGAATGAGCCGGTGTTCCACGGCGAAGATGGCGTAATGGTGCTGGATGTATATCCCGATTCGCCCGCGGCGAAGATGGGGGGGCTCGGCGCGGGCGATGTGATTAAGAGCATCAACGGTGTTGCTGTTTCAGATTTGAGCGCTTTGGTGAGCCAGGTTTCGCCTTGGGTGATTGATCCCGTTGTGGTTGTGGAAAATCAATTCCGGCGGCCCCCCCAAAGGCGCGAAATTGAATATAAGGGGGGGAAAATACCACCCATCGGTATTATTCCAACCCCCCACGCACAGCAGGGATTTTATGTTAGAATTAAGGAGGGCCCGATCCGCAATTGGCTGCGGCAGTGGCGGGCCCGAAAAGATCAAAAAAAGGAAGTAAACAACCATGGCGCACGGGCCGGAATTAAGCGGGGGGGAAAAGTCACTATTCGTTGTGCTTTTGGCGGTTTTAGCCTTAAGTTCTTTGGGATTTGCCGCCCTTAATATCGCCTTGAGATCGGAATTTACCCCGGGGGGGCGGGAAGAGGATGTCTTTTCGCGGTCGGAGGTTATTGCTGTACCTAAAACCCCCCCAGACCTGGCTAAACTGGAGGAATTCTGGGCGGAGCATGGGTATGATCTGATCTGGCGGGAAAAAAAACAGGCGAAATTGAAGTTGGCGGGCCCAAGGCTTGGATCCAAGGACAGGAGAGGTGGGTTTTAGCACCCCCCCGTTCATTCGGCCAAAGCCTCAGCGCGCCCCCCCTGCTGGAATTGTGCGGTGTGTTTTTGGCGGAGGGCTGGTTAATCCAAATTGAGGGGGGGGACGGATACGGGTATAAGCTGGGTTTCTGGAGTGCGATCTCGGATTCGGAACACAAAGTATTGGCTTATACCTGGCATTTGGAAGTGCTCAATCCGAAAACTACAGTCAGTACAGAATGGGTTTTATTCCCGTTATGGGCGAGCTCTTCGATCCGTTCGATCTGGAGCGGAATACACCCAAGGCGCCCGTTCTTGCGGTTATCGTGGATGACTGGGGGGGTTATGACACTAAAGCCGCGGCTCCCCTGCTGGAATATCCTTTTCCCTTAACGATCGCGGTTCTACCCGGCCTTGTCCTTTCGCGGCAGCTGAGCGAAAAGGCGGCCGCGGCGGGACACGAAGTGATCCTCCATCAGCCCATGGAACCGCTCGCGGCTGATTTGGACCCGGGGCCCGGGGGCATAATGGTAGCAATGGAAGGGGAAGAAATAGAGGGGCTGTTGCGCGCCAATTTGGCGTCCCTTCCTGCCGCCGCGGGTGTTAACAATCATATGGGTTCGCGAGCGACGGAAGATCGGGTGACGATGGGCCGGGTGCTGGGGGGGGTACTAAAAGACCTGGGCCTCTTTTTCGTGGACAGCAGCACCTCCGGCCGCAGTATAGCTCCGCAGGTGGCCTTGGAGTTGGAAGTGCCCCCCCATACTGAAAACAACTTATTTATTGACAACGAGAGCGATGTTGATAGAATTAAAGAACAGTTGCGCAGGGGCCTGGCGCTGGCCAAAAACGGGGACATGCCGTAGTGATCGGGCATGTCCGCTGGAATACCGCTATAGCTTTATGGGAGATGATCCCCCCCGAATTTCTCGCGGAGGAAGTTGATTTTGTCCCCCCCGTTTCAACCCTAGTCCGGTGAGGTTACTGCGCCTGGGCATATCGAACCTGCGCTTCCGCGACGATCTTTAAGGCCTCTTCCTTTCCCAGCCAATCCCCCCCGACCTTTGTTTCCTTTTTTTTCCAGATCCTTGTAAACTTCGAAAAAGTGAGTAATTTCTTTGAGCAGGTGGTGCGGGACATCATCCAGCCGCTGTACCCAGTTCCACTGGGGGGGTCGCTCACGGGCACGCACAGGATTTTTTTGATCCGGCCCTTTCTCGTCCCACATCTCGAAACCCCCCCACCGGCTCCACCCGAATGTAACAGCCGGGAAAGGTCGCTTCGCCCACGATTACCAATGCGTCTAGGGCGTCTCCGTCTTCGGCCAGTGTTTTGGAATAAACCGTAATCTGTTGGATAGTGGACGGAAGAAAATAACATGCGATCCAGGTAAAATCGCTGCTGTTCACAATCGTACTCGTATTTGTTTCTGCTGCCGCGAGGAATTTCTACCATCACCAGCAAACTCATTGTAAGACCTCCCATTTTTATCATTCAGCCGCTTAATAATCGGCCTTATCAGTCTAGCTTGTGATCCGCATCATGGCCTCTGCCGGGAACGTTACAGCCTTGATAAACGAACGAATGTTTGGTATAATTTAAGAAGTGCCCAAAGCCGCTACAAAGTAGGGCGGCTTTGCCTTTCGGCCGCGCAAGACCTTTTCGGTGCAGATACCCCCCCTTTTTTTTAGAGGCCAAACGCCGGCCTTGCTATTCTAATTGGCTATTAAATCGCATTTACCTACTTTTGCTTTGTTAAAGGAGGGATTATTGTGCAGCATCCCCCCCTGCAGGCGGTGGCCCCCCCGTTTCAACCGGCGGGTGACCAGCCTAAAGCAATAGACGAGCTTGTTGCGGGCCTCAATGCCGGGCTTAAATTTCAGACTCTGCTTGGAGTTACCGGTTCCGGGAAAACTTATACTATGGCGAAAGTAATTGAAAAAGTACAAAAGCCCACCTTGGTGCTTGCCCACAATAAGACGTTGGCCGCTCAACTCTGCAACGAGTTTAGGGAATTTTTCCCTAATAACGCGGTTCATTATTTTGTCAGTTATTATGATTATTATCAGCCTGAGGCCTATGTGCCCCCCCAGAGCGATACCTATATAGAAAGGATGCTTCCATCAACGATGAGATTGATCGGTTGCGCCACGCCGCCACCAGTTCTTTATTTGAACGCAGGGACGTGATTATCGTGGCCAGTGTGTCCTGTATCTACGGGTTAGGTTCTCCCGAAGACTATGTGGGTATGACTTTTTCCTTGAAAAACGGGGGGGAATACCGGGATCGAGATCACATCCTCCGCCGTTTAGTGGGGGGATTCAATATGAGCGCAATGATATCGGGTTTCGCCGCGGTACTTTCCGAGTACGCGGTGATGTTATAGAGATCATCCCCCCCGTCGGCAGTGAATCGGTGATCCGCATCGAGATGTTCGGTGATGAGATCGATCGCATTCAGGAGTTGGACCCCCCCATCACGGGGGAGGTTTTGGGTGAGCGAGGCAGCCTGGTTATTTATCCGGCCTCTCACTTTATTACGCCCGAGGAAAAACTGAACAGGGCCCTGCCCGCCATCGAAGCTGAACTGCACGGGCGGCTGCGCGAGTTGCGCTCGCAAAATAAGCTTCTCGAAGCGCAGCGTTTAGAACAGCGGACCCGTTATGATCTGGAAATGCTGGCAGAGCTCGGCTACTGCACCGGCGTGGAAAATTACTCCGCCCCCCCTAAGCGGGCGGCAGGCGGGGGGGAAACCCCCCCGCAACGCTGTTGGACTATTTTCCCAAGGACTATCTGCTGATTATTGATGAATCCCATGTGGCGGTACCCCCCCAAGTGCGCGGTATGTATTTTGGCGATCGTTCCCGCAAAGAAACGCTTGTGGAGTATGGTTTTCGCCTTCCTTCCGCTTTGGACAACCGCCCCTTGACCTTTGCCGAATTTGAACAGCACATGAATCAGGTCGTGTTTGTTTCGGCCACACCCGGCCCCTATGAGCGGGAACATTCGGAAAAAAACGGTAGAACAGGTGATCCGCCCTACCGGCTTGGTTGATCCCAAAGTCATTGTGAGGCCTGTGAAAGGGCAGATTGACGACCTTCTCGATGAGATCGGGGGGGAGGTCATTAAGCGGCGCGAAAGGGTGCTGGTGACCACTTTGACCAAGCGGATGGCGGAAGATTTGACCGATTATTTCGCGGATGTGGGCCTTAAGGTTCGTTACCTGCACTCCGACATCGATACGCTGGAACGGGTGGAGATTCTCAGGGAATTGCGCCTGGGCGTCTTTGATGTCCTGGTGGGCATTAACCTCTTGCGGGAGGGTTTGGACCTGCCCGAAGTGTCCCTTGTTGCCATTTTAGATGCGGACCAGGAGGGTTTTCTCAGATCTTCAACTTCGCTGGTGCAGACCATAGGACGCGCCGCCCGCAACGTTGCGGGCAAGGTAATCATGTATGCGGATCGAATCACCGATTCCATGCAGTACGCGATAGACGAGACAAACCGCCGCCGCGCCATTCAGATGGAGTATAATGAGCGTATGGGCATTACGCCCGCCACGATCGAAAAAGCGGTCAAAGATATTGTCCAAGACATCCCGGAGGAACGGGTTGCGGAGAAGAAGCCAAAATACGATGTGGCTCAGCTGGGTTCTCTCTCAGAAGTGGTCGCATTGATTAAAGAGTTAGAAGAGGAAATGCATACTGCCGCAGGCGAATTGGAATTTGAGCGGGCCGCGGAATTAAGGGACGAGATTCGTGAGCTCAGGATTGAAATGGGGGGGTTATCAGTTTGAAGAATAAGACACTTGTGATCAAGGGTGCCAGGCAGCACAACTTGAAAAATATAGATCTGGAAATACCAAGGGATAATTTAGTGGTGATCACGGGGGGGTTATCCGGTTCGGGTAAATCTTCTTTGGCCTTTGACACTATCTACGCGGAAGGCCAGCGGCGTTATGTGGAATCACTTTCGGCCTATGCTCGCCAGTTTCTGGGCCAGATGGATAAACCGGATGTGGATTTCATTGAAGGCCTTTCGCCGGCCATTTCCATCGATCAAAGGACAACGAGCCGCAACCCCCCCCGCTCCACCGTTGGCACTGTCACTGAGATCTATGACTATCTGCGCCTTTTGTTCGCCCGCCTCGGCCGGCCTCACTGCCCCCCCAACTGCGGACAACCTATTACTAAGCAGACGGTGGAGCAGATCGTTGATCAAATCCTGCAGCTGCCGGAGCGGACGCGCATTCAGGTTTTATCCCCCCCTGTTATACGCGGGCGCAAGGGTGAACACAAGCGGGTCTTGGAGAATATCCGCAAAGACGGTTTTGTCAGGGTGCGTGTGGATGGCGCCGTTTACGAAGTGAGCGAAGATCTGGACTTGGATAAAAACAAACAGCACACGATTGAAATTGTGGTGGACCGCCTGGTCGTGCAGGATGAGATCGCCGGGCGCCTGAGTGACTCGGTGCAGACTGCACTGAAGTACGGGGATGGCGTAGTGCTCATTGATGTGCTGGAGCGGGAGGAACTGCTTTTCAGCGAGAAATTCGCCTGCATCGACTGCGGGATTTCCATGGAAGAATTAACACCGCGCATGTTCTCTTTCAACAGCCCTTTCGGGGGGGCCTGTCCCACCTGTGAAGGGCTTGGCAGTAGGCAGGAAATTGATCCGGATCTGATTTTAGATCTAAACCTTTCTATTGATGAAGGGGGGCTGCTGCCTTGGCGGGACAGTAAGAGCCGCTGGCTTTTGGCCATTTTGGACCGGGTGTGTGAAATTCATAAAATAGACCCCCCCGGGCTGCCCCCCCTAAAGGATCTAAGCCCGGAAAAATTGGCGATTCTGCTGCACGGCCTAGATGGTGAAGCGGTCACGTTTCAATATACCACAACCGCAGGCCGAGAGCGTACCTATGAAGCCCGCTTTGAGGGTTTAGTACCGTTTTTGGAGCGCCGCTACAGAGAAAGCACGTCCGATTGGGTACGGCGCGATGTGGAACAGTATATGAGTGTGCGCACCTGCGGGGACTGCGGCGGCCGGCGCCTGCGTCCCGAGGTTTTGGGTGTGACCATCGGCGATAAAAATATCATGGCAATCACTGAACTGTGCATTAAGGAATGCCTGGAGTTTTTCTCCAACCTGATCTTAACGGAGCGGGAGGCGCTCATAGGCGCCCAAGTACTAAAGGAGATCCGCGAACGGCTGGGATTCTTAGTCAACGTGGGCTTGGACTATCTGGCTTTAAACCGCGCCGCGGGCACTCTTTCGGGTGGGGAAGCGCAGCGCATCCGCTTAGCCACCCAAATTGGTTCCAGCTTAACGGGCGTCCTTTATATCCTGGACGAACCCAGCATCGGCCTGCATCAGCGGGACAACCGCAAACTCTTGGACACATTGGAAGAACTGCGCGATTTGGGCAACACTTTAATTGTGGTGGAACACGATCAGGAGACAATAGAAACGGCGGATTGGATTATTGATATGGGCCCGGGGCGGGAGCCCACGGAGGCGAAGTGGTGGCCCAGGGCAGTTTGGAACAGGTTTGTGCAGTGGCGGAATCTATCACGGGCCAGTATCTTAAGGGTGAAAAATGATCCATGTGCCCCCCCGCCAACGCCGCCTGCCCAACAATAATTGGCTGCGCATCAGGGTGCCCGGGAGAACAACCTTAAAAATATTGATGTGGAAATCCCCCTAGGTGTGTTTGTAGCCGTCACGGGCGTTTCGGGGGGGTCAGGCAAGAGTACTTTGGTCAACGAAATACTTTATAAAAAAATTGAGCCAAGTGATGCATAACGCCCGTTCTAAACCCGGTGCCCACGATGGCATCGATGGGCTGGAACACATCAATAAGGTGATCGAAATTGACCAATCCCCCCATCGGGCGTACGCCCCCGGTCTAACCCCCGCAACCTATACGGGCGCTTTTGACGGCATCCGGGAGCTGTTTGCCATGACTAATGAAGCCAGGATGCGGGGGGGTTATCAAAGGGGGGGCCGGTTCAGTTTTAATGTAAAAGGCGGCCGCTGCGAGGCCTGTAAAGGCGATGGGATCCTGAAGATTGAAATGCATTTCCTGCCCGATGTCTACGTTCCCTGCGAAGTCTGCAAGGGCAAGCGTTACGGACGGGAAACGCTGGAAGTAAAATATAAGGGGGAAGTCGATAGCCGATGTTTTGGATATGCGGGTAGAAGAGGCTTTGGAGTTTTTTTTGAAAACATCCCCCCCAAGGTGCGGCGCAGGCTGCAGACACTGTATGATGTGGGCCTAGGTTATATCAGGCTGGGCCAACCCGCGACCGAATTATCGGGCGGTGAAGCACAGCGGGTGAAGTTGGCCACCGAATTGAGCAGGCGCAGCAACGGAAAAACACTGTATCTTTTGGACGAACCCACCACCGGGCTGCACTTCGAGGATATCCGCAAACTGCTCTTAGTGCTGCAGCGCTTGGTCGATGCGGGCGATACTGTCTTGGTGATTGAACACAATCTGGATGTGATCAAAGTTGCCGATTATATAATCGATCTTGGTCCCGAGGGCGGTGACCGGGGGGGCGGAACGGTGGTAGCGGCCGGTACACCGGAGGAATTGGCGGGGGGCTGCCGGCGAGTTATACCGGCCAGTATCTGCAGAGGGTACTGGAGGAACCCCGCTTAAATAGAAAGGGTTGAAAGCGGTGACGCTGCAGCATAAGCTGGCCGCTCTGCCCACTAAGCCCGGCGTCTACCTTATGTTAAACGAGGCCGGGGGGGAAATAATCTATGTGGGCAAGGCGCTGAATCTAAGAAACCGGGTGCGCTCTTATTTCCGCGCGGGCGACTCCCAAGCGGCGAAAGTCAGGGTTATGGTGGGACATATCACCGATGTGGATTACATTATCACCGATTCCGAGATGGAAGCGCTCATTTTGGAAAACAACCTGATCAAGAAGCACGCACCCCGTTATAATGTCAGGCTAAAGGATGACAAAACCTACCCTTATGTAAAAGTTACGGTGCAGGAAACCTTCCCCCCCCGGGTGCTTTTGGTGCGCCGCCGTTTGGCGGACGGCGCCCGTTATTTCGGCCCCCCCTTTACCGATGTGGCGGCAGTAAAGAGGAACCTGGCCTTTCTGCGGACTTTGTTTCCGGTGCGCAGCTGCCGCAAGAATATTGAGGAGGGCGCACAAGATCGCCCTTGCCTGAACTACCACATTGGGCGCTGCTTGGCGCCCTGCGCGGGGGGGCTGGTGAGCCGGGAAGAGTACGGAAAGATGATCGATGAGGTGCTTTTGTTCCTGGAAGGGCGTATCGATCGTTTGATACCCGGCCTCAGCGAGAAAATGCATGCTGCCGCGGAACGCCTGGAATTTGAAAAGGCGGCTCGGCTGCGCGATCAAATTCAAAGCCTGGAGAGTTTGTCCGAGGAACAAAAAAAATAGTGGCTGACCATAAAGAGGATCACGACTTTATAGGTTACGCCCGCTACGGGGGGGAGCTGGCTTGCGTCCAGATCTTTTTGTGCGCGGCGGAAAACTAATCGGCCGCGAGCATTTTTTTGTTGGAATGCTCGGCGGAGGAGGAAGGGGGGGCGGAAATAATTCAGTCTTTTTTTGCAGCAGTATTATGAAAACGCCTCTTACGTGCCTAAGGAAGTATTTACACCGCTGCCCCTGGCGGAACCGGGCCTTGTGGAAAGGTGGCTCAGCCGCCTGCGGGGGGGAAACCGCGTCTATCTGCGCACACCTCAAAGGGGGGGACAGAAAAAGCAGCTCATTGACCTGGTGATGAAAAACGCCCAAGTTGTCCTAACGGAAATTCGCAGTAGGGAAGCCTATCAAGAAAAAGCGGCACAGCGCGCCGCGGAAGAGCTGCAAAAATTGGTCGGCCTGCCTACACCGCCCGCAAGAATAGAGGCTTTTGACATTTCCAACTTGCAGGGGACAAATGTTGTGGCTTCTTTAGTTGCCTGGGAAAACGGAACGCTGAAATCCGATGATTATAGGCGGTTTCGCATCAGGGAAGTAGAGGGGGGGCGCCAGATGATTATCAGGCCATGAAGGAGGCAATCTCCAGGCGTTTCAAACGGGGGGGCCTGCAGGAATTGGCGGATGGGGGGGAAGGGGGGGAGGGCAAGTTTGCCTCTTTCCCCGATCTGGTCTTGATTGACGGCGGGAAGGGCCAGCTCAACGCGGCCTTACAAGTGCGGGCTGAACTTGAGCTGCAGATACCTTTTCTGGCCTTGGCGGAACGGCGGGAGGAAATCTATCTGGCCGGACGGGGGGGAGAACCGGTGCTCCTGCCCGCGGACTCGCCCGGACTTCTGCTGCTGCGCAAGATTCGGGATGAAGCACACCGCTTTGCCCTGGCCTATCACCGCAATTTAAGGGGCAAATCCACCCGAGGTTCTGTCTTGGATGAAATTCCCGGCGTAGGGCCGAAACGGAAAAAGGAACTTATCAAACACTTTGGCAGCGTGAAAAAAAATCCGCCGGGCCAGCCCCGAAGACCTTCAGGCGGTGAAGGGCATCAGCGCCAAGCTGGCGGCGGAGATCTATCAACATTTCCAGAAAAACTAGCGGGCCGGCGGGCCTTTTAAAACTGCTTCGTCACACCCAAGACGATGGCCGAATAGCCGGCCTTAGTGTCACCTTTGCCATTGAAGCCCGGCACTTTGAAACTGCCGCCCGCAAGCCCAAACTTGAGGCCTAAATCGTCCGAAAAATCGTAGCTTAAATCGAGCTGGTAATTAAACGACCCACCGTGATCGATGTTGGAATCGGTCGTTCCCCCCCTTGATGAAACGTCCATTTCAACCAAGGGCTGCCACTGACGGTGGCGGTGGTGTGGATGCTTGGATCAATTTCGATCCGGACAACCGCCTGGCCCACAAAACCACGCCCGCTCAAAGCGGTGGGCACGCCGCCTTCCACGGCGGGGGGGTGGTTGAAACGGTTGTAAAGGTACTGATAGCCTAATCCTCCGTACACCCGCAATATTTCTTGGTCTAAAAAAAGATAATTGGCACCCACCAGTCCTAGGTTGCGGGTTATGTTCGTCTCCTGCAAAGCGTGAGCATACTGATACAAACCGGTGAAGAACAGATCTTCGTAAACATAGGCGGCCGAGAAACGCCCGGACCACTCTTTGATATCCTCCAATTCGCCGCCCAGCACCTGCCCATAAGAGGCGCTGCCGTAACCGAGTTGGGCACCGGCGGTCAATTGGGCGTACACCGGCTGCGCCGATCCGAGTAGGCTCAAGGCAAGAACAGCCAAAACCGTGTATTCAAAAATCCTATTCATTACTCACTCCTCCTCACATTGCTCTACCGATTAATTCTCGCCGCAGGCTTAAACCCTGCCGACAAGGGAGGGTTAACCGCTTAATTCCAGAATAGAGTATGTAAATATCAAAAGGGGCTGTGGAGAATGAAACGAATTTCAATTTTGGCCGTGACAAGTATCTTGATTTTTCACTTGGTATCGGTGTCGCCGCTTTTGCACTGGATGCGGAAGGCACTTACCTACTGAGCCCGAAACGCGAATCCAAGCTACGAGGTTTTTCTCTGTCCGTCTCAGGCGAAGTATACCCCAATTTACTGCTGGATGGCTCTTTTTTTAAGTGTGGGCGACAAGGACTCCGATACAGCTGAACGGCTGATTAGGGCCGGAGGGCTGTACCGGGTCGTTACGGAAGAGGATCTGCAGGTTTTTGTGGGGGGGCTGGGCTTTGCCGGTTTCAAAGATGGGTCAGAAGAAAGTGAAGCAGATCCGGATGGTGAGGAAAACTCGGGCCGGGGGGGCCTGTACGGGAAACTGGGCTTGAAGACAGCCCTCAGTCCGAAGATCATCCTCACGGCTGATTTGGGTTATGCGCCGAAGTTTAACTTCGGCGGGGATGATGTGACTCTTCTGGCTGCCCGGGCGGGCGCAGGCTATCAGATCCTGGACAATCTGGCTCTGCAGGTCAAAGTGGAGCATTACCGCGTCGGGGGGGAAGGGGGGGAAGCCAACTCCCGCACCCTGGTTGGCGGCGGAGTGGCTGTCAGTTTTAAACAGCATAAAAATTGATTACCAACGGCCTCGGTTAAGTAAACCGGGGGCCGTTTGCTTAATAAAATGAAGTGATACCTTGACTTTATTAAGGTTATATTTTAATATGTGAATAGATGCTTGAGATTCCAAACATTGGCATTTAACATATTAAGGCGGTGATTCAAATTGGCAAACCCGGTCCTCAGTAAATGTCCTGTTTGCGGTAAGGCGATGCAGGTTACCAGGCTGCACTGCCCGGGCTGTAAAACCAATGTTGAGGGGGCATTCGATTCCTGCAAATTCTGCCGCCTCGATCAAGAACAAAGGCAGTTTCTAGAGGTATTTCTTACTTCTCGGGGGAACATAAAAGAAGTGGAAAGACTGTTGGGGATCTCCTACCCCCCCACCGTGCGCAGCCGCCTCGATACTGTTTTGGAGTCCCTTGGCTACCGGGTGGAAAGGGAGCAGGATCTGCGGCGTAAAGAAATCTTGGAGGCTTTGGATAAAGGGGGGGAAATCAGCTCGGAAGAAGCGATTAAGCTGCTGAAAAATTAGGAAGGGGGGGTCGGATTGGATGCAGCAGGAACAAAGACTGATCCTAAAGATGCTGGAAGAGGGTAAAATCACTGCGGAAGAAGCGGAGGCTCTGCTTAACGCTCTAACTGACGGGCACAGTGCAGAGCAGGGGGGGCCCCAGGAGGACCCTTGGGTAAGGCTGGAAAAATTGGGCGAGGATTTTGCTAGCAAGGTGGAGGCCGCTACCGAAAGGTTTTCCCGTTCTTTAGAGCATAGGACGGAGGGGGGGCTCAGCGAAAAGCTGATCAAGCTGCCGAAAATCTTTGCCAGGTTCCCGTTTGTGAATTATGAACAAGCCCACGAATTCACCCAAGTGCTGCGGGGGGGACGGATGGGAGTTGAAAATGGGGTTGGCTCCATTGCCCTGGATAATTTTAACGGGCCGCTCCAGGTTGAAGGCTGGGCGGAAGATGGCTGGCAGCTCATTGTTACCCAGCGCCTGCGGGGGGGCAAGGATAGGGATGCGGTGCGCGGCAGACTGTTCAGCCCGAGTGGGCCGATGGGGGGGAGGAGCGGAGCAGTTTCGAATTGAGTGTACCCGATCGGGAAGACCGTTTCGTAGCACTCCATCTTATGGTACCGGAAAAACGCGATTACCGTGTGCGGCTCACTGCCTTCAACGGCTCGCTCCACCTGGAAAATTTAACGGCAACTTCTGCCGAATTGGGTACTACCAATGGCTCAGTTATTCTCAACTCGGTGCACGGTGACAGCGTTAGAGGCAAAATCAGCAATGGATCGTGTGAAATGGATGGGGTGCGAGCGGAAACAATCCGTTTCAGGATTGGCAACGGTTCTTACCGGCTGCGCGTTTCCGCCCGTGATGTGGATTGCGTGGCTACTAACGGCTCCATTGATCTGCGTACTGAAAAAAATAAGCAAAAACAGCAATTATGCGCTGCAGACCGTCAACGGCTCAATTGAGGTGAAGTTACCGGCTCAGGCCGATCTGGGCACTTCTTTTGAACTGAGTACCTCGGTGGGCCGCATCCACGCCGATTTGGGCCCGCTGGAAAATATACGGGAAAAGCGGGGGGGCGGGGGGGCGGAGCGGCTCTGTCAGGGCGCACGCTTGGCTTTCAAGAGCAACCGCTAAACCTGTCGCTGGCGGCAGCGAGCATCTCCGGTTCAATTTCCGTATCGGGCTGCGAAGAAGAAGAGGGCTAAACAGGTGGTTTTGGCAGGATAAACATTTATTTTGCAGAAATAAAGGGCGATCAAAGAGGTGGTTGAACCGCCTCTTTTTTTTCTGGAAAGAGGTGGCAGCAATGATTAAACTAATTGCCTGCGATCTTGACGATACACTTTTGGATCGCAATTCGAGAATAAGCTGAAACAAACGGGTCATCAAAGAAGTATTGGGCAGGGGGGGCCTTACATTTACTATCGCCACGGGCAGGATGTTTCAATCTGCTGCCCCCCCTTTCGCCCGCTCACTGGGCCTTAATTCAGAGCAGCCCTTAGTGTGCTACAACGGTGCTTTGATCAAACGCCTTTCGGGGGGGGAAACCTTGTATCATGATCCTCTGCCTAACGACGTTGCCTGCCTCATTGCTGAGTTGGCTCAAGCCAACGGCTGGACACTGAATGTGTACTACGACGATGAGGTGTATGTGGCGTGCTGGAATGATCTGATCGCCGCCTATGCCCGATTAGTGCAAGCCGATGTGGGGGGGTAGTGGGGGGGATCTGGTCCGGTTTCTTGAGGAAGGGGGGGAAAAGAGGCCATCAAAAATGCTGATCACCAATCCCCCAGAACTAGTTCCGCAGCGTATCTCCCAGATTCGCGATCTGGTTGGGGGGGATCGAATCCAAATTGCCCGCTCTCGTCAAAACTTATCGAGATTACGGGTGCCGATGTCCACAAGGGCAAGGCTTTATTATGGTTGGCTGATTTTCTGGGATTTGCACCCGAAGAGGTGATGGCCATCGGTGACAGCAATAATGATCAAACGATGTTGGCAATGGCCGGGCTGGGGGTAGCTATGGCCAATGCGCCGCGGGAAGTAAAGCAGGCGGCTGATTGCGAAACTCTCTCCAATTCAGAACACGGCGTGGCAGAGGCCATCAGACGGCTGGTTTTAACTTAAACGCAGTGTGAGGGCTGTTAAAAGAGAAAAAAAAGGTTTCCGCGAAAAGAGCGAAGTTTCTTTTGCTAAACTAATTAATCTGTGTTATTATGTTAACGTAATATAATATGTTCCGGGTTACACCCGGACATATTTCAAATAGGCCATTTTATGGTGAGAGGAGTTAATTAGTTGGCACAAGTTATTTTAAAGGACATTACCAAACGCTTTGGTAATGTAGTGGCAGTAGACAACATCAGCTTGAACGTGGAAGACAGGGAATTCGTTGTACTGGTAGGCCCATCCGGATGTGGAAAAACCACAACTTTACGGATGGTAGCGGGTCTGGAAGAGATTACCGCAGGCGACATTTACATCGGTGAAACACACGTTAATGATGTTCCCCCCAAAGACAGAGATATCGCGATGGTTTTCCAAAACTATGCCCTTTACCCCCACATGGACGTTTACAACAACATGGCTTTTGGTCTTAAACTCCGCAAGTTCCCCCCCAAAAATGAGATTGATGCCAGGGTGAAGGATGCCGCAAGGTTGTTGGGTATCGAAAACTTACTCGATCGCAAACCAAGGGCTCTTTCAGGCGGACAGCGCCAGAGGGTAGCGGTGGGCCGGGCCATCGTGCGCGAACCAAAAGTGTTTCTCATGGACGAACCCCCCCTTTCCAACTTGGATGCAAAATTGAGGGTGCAGATGAGGGCGGAATTAAGCAAACTGCACAGCCGCCTGCAGGCAACGATTATCTATGTTACCCATGACCAGACTGAAGCGATGACAATGGGTGACCGGATTGTGGTCATGAAAGACGGCCATATCTATCAGGTGGGCGCACCGTTAGAGATCTACAACCATCCGGACAACGTCTTTGTGGCCGGGTTCATTGGCAGTCCCGCCATGAACTTCCTCGATGCGGTACTTAAAAAAAGAAGGCGAATCCTACTTTGTGGAAACGAAAACGTTTAAAGTGGAGATTCCCGCTAAAAAGGCCGCTTCAATCAAAAACATCGGCAAATACGCGAATAAGGGCATCGTTTTCGGCATTCGCCCCGAGGATATTGAAGACGCGGCCATTGTGGGGGGGGACGATCCCCGTTACGGTTTCGTTGAAGCGGATGTGGATGTGACCGAGCCCATGGGTTCCGAAGTGTTCGCCTACTTCTCCAGTGGCGATAACACCTTTATTTCCCGTTTAGATGCTGCCACAAAGGCCGCTGCGGGTGCCAAGCACAAGGTGGGCTTTAACATGATGAAAATTCATATTTTCGATCAGGAAACGGAAGAAGTGGTTCGCTAACGGTTCTTTCTCAATAACAGCGAGAGAGTGCCTACGGGTGCTCTCTTTTTTTACCCCCCCCAATCCCCCCCAACTGGAAAGATCTACATGGCCTCTAGCAGGAGGAATAGGTAAGGCCAACGAGAATATCTTAGACGAACCACCACCAACCAGGAGATTATAGTGCGACTTCACTAACTTATGTTAGTCATAACAGTGGTGGTTATAGTCCGATTCTGCCAATCGCTCGCCAAAGGAGGTGCACCCCAAGAGGTGCAGAGATCGGACAGGTGCAGCATACATTTTCTCTAAGCAGTAGGAGAACGGAAAGGTGAGGAAACATGGAGACTCCCCTAAGTGTTCTCCGAACACAGCAGACATGCAGCCGCTGCACCGAGGAGAAACAACAAACAAAAAGGGGATAATTAGATTATGAAAAGACAATTGTTCTTGCTTTAGTCATCGCCTTAGTCGCGGTAGCACCAGTAGCAGCTGCCGGAGTCGATTTTGGCGGTTCGATCGAGACGGAAATTAAAGTGAACAAGAAGGGCGAAGCTGTAACAGTTGTTCCCGGTTCGGAACTGTCCCTCAATCTTGGCGTCTCTGCGGCGCAGGATAAGGTCAGAGCGGGCTTGGAATTTGGTTTGCCCGAAAAGAAGAAGACGAAGAAGTAGAGGAAATTATGCCTAGCGGCATTACCTTGGGTGACATCGAGCTAAAACAGGCTTTCATCGAAGCCGACGGTGCCTTCTGGCACGGCGGCCCTGAGGCCACAACCCGTTTTGGTACCCTGGGTATTGGTTACAGCCCTTATGCGAGCCTAACCGGCCGCAGCGGTATCAGCATCAGCGGTGTAGATGTGGACATCCTTGACCTGAGCGGTTTTTATGCTTTGGCCGCTGAGGGTAACAAAGACGTTTTAGGTATGCGTACCAACCTCAATCTACTTGATGGCGTTGACTTTGGCGTATCCATCATTCGTGATGCGGACATTATCCGCCTTCAGGCGGACGCCGCCGGTGAGCCCATCGAAGGCTTGCATCTGGCAGGCAGTGCAGCAGCTGACAGAACAGAAGATTCCGGCCTCAAGATGGAGAACCTGTTTAAGGTTGCCGCTGATTACGAACTTGATGAAAATACAAGCGTGACCGTTGGTTACAAACACATCAGCGAGGATTGGGAACCGAAATATGTTGCCGCTAAGACAAAGAACGAAGATGCGGAGCATGACTGGATCCATTTAGAGCGTGCTAAGAACCACGGCGTCTTTGTAGGTATGGAAACTGCCCAGCAGGGCATCCATTTGGCGGCTGACTATGACCAAATGTTTGCTCAGGCAAGCATCGGTGCCGATACTGAGTACGAAGGCTTCAAGTTTGATGTGAAAACAGTGCTTGACGTACCTGCAGTAAGCGCTCTTGCCACTAAGTCCACCACCTTTGGCGTGGGCCGCGAATTCGATGTTATCGAGGGTTTAGCGGTTGATGCCAGATACGAAGGAAAATGGACCGCAGGCGCAGAGAAGAACTTGGTACACACACTAGGCGCTAAGACCACACTTGGCCTTGTACCCGCAGTGGATGGCCTGGAGTTAAGTGCAGAAGTATCCGCAGCCGAAATGAAACTGGACGCGGTAAATTACAAAGTTGGTGCTAAATTTGCCGCACCTAACGGTGTAAACTTGGGCATCGAACATGCTCGCAGCGAAGGAACCACTTTCAATGCAGGCATGAAGGTTGAGTTCTAAGCACACAGAAATATGTTTAGGAAATGGCTCCCGTCTTAACGGGGGGGCCATTTTTACGTCCTGTTTTAAGAACAACCGGTTTGGGCCGTTGAAAACCTGCCCACCATTCCATTTCTGCAATCACATCTTCAATATATTTCACTCGGCCTGCAGCACTGTCATCCTGTATACAAAGCAAGAATTTCCGGTAATTACCATAGATAACCGGATCAATGCGCTCTTTCTTGTATAATTATTTAATATCCCCGAGTAGACCAAATAAGCCACAGTCAGCCGTTACCCCCTTGAATAAAGAGATTAATGTGGGCTTTTCACCCACGTCGTACGGCTTTTCTTGAATAATCCACCGCAAGTAGGTAATTAGCTACTCGCGTCCGATTATCCCGTCCGCCTGCAGCCTACCAAGAACCTCCAAAACCGCACCTCTGACATAGAGCGTCACGGTTCTCCATCACACTCAGCAGCAAGGGTAAATCGCCGTTATACGTACTGTAAAGAATATCGCCCAGGCCTTCTGTAATCGTATCCTCCAAAGCAAATTGAACATCATCTGCTGGAAATGAAATGAATCGGATGATTTTTGGGAAGGCGTCTTCTTCCCTTAATTAAGCTAACTAATAGAGTCCAAAGAGATGTAACATGTAGTCAAAATTTTCGCTGCGGATACGGGGGGGATCGTCTAAATTCGATCGAATTCGCCCAGTAATAGCGGTGTGATTTCTTCCCTATGCGCTACAGCCTTTTCTAGGGTATTCCCGGGAAATGACCCGGGGTAATATCTTAATTCATTCATTATTTGATCCGCACTACTTGTCCCCCCCTTGCTCCGGATCAACCATGCGACAAAAAAAATTCGTAATTCGCTTTAAGAAGATGGAAAAACCACATTTACACTTGATTGCCCGCTCTACAAAGTGCGCGAGAGAAACTTGATTAGTGATAATGGCGCTCGAAAACACCCCCCCTGAGCCTCACTTCCGGGTGCGGGGAATATGTGGAATGAGCACCTGAACCCTGTGCTTTGATTGTGCGATGTTTCGAGTTTTCAACAGCGGGCCGGCGAATTCGACCTTGTTTCTCCATCCCCATAATTGTATCACGTATGCCAACACATGAATGTCCGGGAGTCCCCCGTTAATGGTGATCTAAAACCGAGCGAAGACAATCCTAACGGTGCAAACGTGGGCATTGAATGAACTCTAAGCAGACAGAAATACGTTTGGGAAATGGCCCTCGTTTTGGACACCACAATTTTTGCGTCCTGTTTTAAGAACAAGTGGGAGGGTTTGGCGCATATCTATAGAATACGAAAGGCAGCACAATAATTTGTGGTTGATCAGGAAAATCTTTGTATTGTAGGAAGGAATTGCCGGGCTTTTGTCAAATAATCGTATATGATACAGCTTTATACTTCTCGAAGTTGCTGGAAAGAAAGGGGGGGTGCCTGCTCAGTATCCAGTGACCAGGCAGAAGATAAAGGCATTGCCTGGGAAAAGGGGTCAAGGAAACAAGGAAACTTTTCCCCCCCATAATCTTGAGGCGATGCGGATATACTTAATTAGAAACACTTTCCAAAAACTGAGGGGGGGAAAAATAATGAGAAAGAAAGTATTAGTATTAACCTTGCGCTTGTCTTGGCATTTGCCAGCAGTGCATTGGCTGAAGTGAAGTTCGGTGGGAACTTTACATTTACCTTGGAACAAGACCATTTCCAGTTTTTCAAAGAGGGTAAAGGCTTCGATTTAAAAGGGTCGAGAACGTTTAATATCACCTTATCCGGCAAAAATGTGCGGGAGGCGGATGAGGATGTTGAGGAGCATGTGAATTGGACCTTTAGCGCTGCACTCGACAAGGATTTTGCGCTTAGCACTTACCAACTCTCCTTATTCGACCAGTATTTTACTGCCCATCTTTGGAAGGGTGCAGGGCGTGGTTCCAAAAAGGCCACCCCCCCGTTTGCGTTTGTTGCGGCAGCCGCTGGCGGTAACGCTAACCGTGCACGCGTGATTGTTCCCGTTGCAGATTTGGCCACCGTTACAGTGGATCTGACCGCCCGGGATACACTGCGTGCTTTTGTAGATGCTAAAGTTGAAGGGTTCAACGTGGGCCTTGCCTACCAGGGAACTGGGTGGACGACGGAACTCAAAAACACTATCGCGGTTCATGGTAGTGGAAGTGTCTCCGATGTCAATGTTAAGGCAGAGGCCGGCTTTAAACCCGGTAAAGACCTTGGTTATGCCTTCGCGATTGGCGCCGACACTGCGATTACGGATGAGCTTGAGATAGACGGTTCAATCAAGCATTTCAATGACAAATGGAGCGAAGGAAAGACTGTCTTGGGCTTCGGTGCAGAGTATACCGAACAGGATTTCCAGGTAACAGGTGACGCAGGATATACGTTCTTTGCTGATAAAGATGCGGATTCTGAGAACTCTCTTGAGTTTGGTGCCAAGTACCGTTTTGGCCAAGCAGTGGGATTCGACAACTTGTTCAACAGAGATACTAGGTTCGGCGCAGTGTATTACAATCTAGATGCACCAGCCGTCGGCGTTGCTATAGAGTTCGCTAATTTGGGTCATAAAGAGGGCGGATTTGACAATGTTAGGTCGATGTAGCTGCGCCCCCCCTCATGGAGGACTTCGCTTGGGGTCATGCGTACTTGAAATATAGCGGTGAAAAAGACGATAAGCAAGATTTTGAAGCTAATGCACTTGCACACATCGTTGCTACTGATAAACTCACTATAGAACCAGCATTTGTTTTCCAGAACATCGGCAGAGTGGTTGATCTTAAATTGGGCGCATCCTATAAGATCGGCTACAGCGACACCACTCTAGGTTTGACGGTACAGAAAGTCTTTGTTGACGAAGACTACGACTTTGGTGAGGACGATGACGGCGCAAGTCTCAGCCCGGCTAAATCCCTTATCAAGGCGACTGTTACTGTACCTTTCTAAACCAATCACCAACACTACCACCAAGCGGACGCTTGGGTGGTTTTCTTTTTGCCTATTTGCAGGAAAGGGGGGGCGGTGAATTGTCGAACTATGTTTGGGCGTGGGGGGGATAAAAGAGGGGGGGCTTGAGCAGGATGCTTAGCCTGAGCAGGTCCAAATCATCGTTTGTGATGGAGGGGGGGCTATTAGGTAGGGCAGCCATCAGCTTGTGCGGGTCAAGTGCGGCGATGTGGTTTTGTAGGGCTTCTTCTGTCCGTTTTCTTGGTTGTTTCGCTTAGTTTGTCATACACTTGGCATAATAGAGAAAGATAATAAATACACCATAATGGGGAGCACCACTTTTGTAAGGCGTGTTCCAGCAGTTCGGCCGCTTCTCGTGTGAGCCCTCTGTGATCCAGAACCCTGGCGGTGAGGTAGTGTAATTCCGGGTTTTGAGGGGGCGAAGGTACGGATATACTCAAGGATGTGGCGCTGGTGCTTAGTTCTCGCAAGAATGTTGTGAGGCAGGTCCGCGGAAGTTGATCTAAATAGGCATGGCATTTATGCGGAGCTAAGATGGTTTGTTTCGCCGCTGCCAAAATTAGGTCCTCGCCGAGCAAATCCGCCGGTGTGGTTTGGAGGACGGCGGCCCAATCTCGCAGCGTTTTTAAAGAAGGATCAGCGGCACCCGTCTCTACTTTGCTGAGAAAACTGGCGCTGTTGTGCCCGGTGACTTCTTTTTGCTGCAGAGCCATCTGTCTACGGCGCTGCCTAAGCCGGGAGCCTAAAAGCATCATGGCCATTACCCCCCCCAAAATGTGGTGTAAAAGACTTCGTTTCGCCAAAAGCTTACCATAAAGTATGGATAAAGGCAAATCCTGTCATTATTGACAGTCCTTCTTTTGGCTGGTTATAATTAATTTAGGTTCATCCTAAAACGAGGTGACTTCGCTAGTGGATAGCAAAAGAGTGCAGATTCAGATTTCAGTCGAATTATTAGCTGAGATCGACAGTATGGCTAGGGAAAGAAGAATAAATCGCAGTCAGTTCATACAAAACATCGTGCAATTGTATATAATGGAGAAGAACACCTCTCGCCTGCAGGAAAAACTGCGGGTCGGGTATCAAATTATGGCCGAGTTAAACCTCAAACTTGCGGAAGAAGGTAACGATGACGAAGCATTAGCAGACTACGAGCGCCAACTGGCGGAGGCTGAATAGAGTGGGAAATGAAGTTCTGCGCGGGGGATGTGTTTTACGCGAATCTAAACCCCGTTATAGGTTCGGAGCAGGGAGGCGTTAGGCCTGTTCTGATCCTGCAAAACGATGTGGGGGGGAACAAATATAGCCCCACAACGATAGTGGCGGCCATCACCTCACGCATTAAAAAAAAGCGAAATTACCAACTCATGTGGAACTAAATAGCTCCCAATCCTCTTTGGAGAAAGATTCGGTAATTTTGCTGGAGCAAATTCGCACTATTGACAAAAGGCGGTTGAAAGAGAAAATTGCCCATCTTGATGAGGATGTCATGCTGCAAATAGATCAAGCGCTGCAGATCAGCCTTGGTCTGATTAGAATGTAAATAAAGAAGGAACACTCACACGGTGGGTGTTTTTTTTATTAACGGGGGGGAGGAGAAAAAATGGCACCGAAACAACCCTTGATCGGCCTGACCTGCGGGCATCAACAGGAAAAGCCCGATCGTTATTATGTGAACAGCGCTTATATTCAGGCCATAGTATCCGCCGGCGGTATACCCCCCCTGCTCATACCCTATCAGCCCCCCCGGGAATCTCTTGTGCAGGTGGTTGCACTTTTAGACGGATTAGTGCTGCCGGGAGGCATCGATGTGGATCCCGTCCGTTATGGGCAGGAGCCATCCGCTCAGTGCGGCAGAATTGATCCGCTGTGGGATGAACTGGACTTGCAGACGCTGGGTTTAGCGTTGGAGAGGGATCTTCCCGTTCTGGCCATCTGCCGGGGGATGCAGGTGCTGAACGTGGCCCTGGGCGGCAGCCTTTGGCAGGATATACCTTCCCAAATTAAGGGGGCTGTTAAACACAGCCAGGACGCTCCGGGCTGGCATGCAACCCATACCATCAGCCTTAAGGACGGGAGCCTGCTGGCAGATATTTGGGGGGGCGATGGACCTTGGCGGGTTAACTCTTTCCACCACCAATCCGTTGCGTCCCCGGGCCGGGGGGCTTGCGCGTCAGCGCTACTGCCCTGACGGTGTAATTGAGGCGGTAGAGGCGGTACAGGGGCGTTTTGTCCTGGGCGTCCAGTGGCATCCTGAACGTATGGTGCAGTATAGTGAGGCAGCCCGGAGCATTTTTGCCCGTTTTGTAGATGCCGCGCGGTGAATTGCATACTGCGGCAGGAATCTCCTCACCCATGGTGAAAAGAAAAGTATTGCAGACTAGGAGGGATACTTTGTTAGCGATTAAGAACGTGAAAATCTATACCATCTCCAACGGGATTATCCCCGGAACGGTGGTTATCGATGAACAGGGTAAAATAGCGGCTGTAGGGGGGGATGTGGAAATTCCCCGCGGCGCGGAGGTAATAGACGGAACAGGCAAAGTTTTAATGCCCGGTATGATAGAACCCCACGGGCATGCGGGGGGGTATACGAAGAAAGCCTGGGTTGGGAAGGTTCTGACGGAAATGAAATGACTGATCCATCACGCCTCATCTACGGGCACTTGATGCCATCAACCCTCACGAAGAGGGGATCCGTGAGGCATTAGAACACGGTGTGACCGCCATGTGTGTCCTGCCGGGCAGCGCCAATGTTGTGGGCGGCCAGGGTGTGGTAGTGCATATGTATGGGAATACTGTCGAAGAGATGATCATCAAGGAAGCGGGCGGTTTGAAGATCGCCTTTGGCGAAAACCTAAACGGGTTTATTCGGGCCAGAAGAAGACGCCCGCTACTAGGATGGCCACCGCCGCCATTTTGCGCGAAAATCTTGTTAAGGCGCAGAATTATCTTGCTAAATTGGAAAAGGTCCAGGAAGATCCGGAAAAGGTACCTGAGCGAGACTTGAAGATGGAAATTTTGGGCAGAGCGTTAAAGCGGGAAATCCCGGTGCGAGCCCATGCGCACCGTGCTGACGACATTATGACCGCGCTGCGGATTGCTAAAGAGTTCAATTTGGACGTAAGCATCGAGCACTGCACCGAAGGGCATAAGATTGTCAAGGAGCTCAAAGAAGCGGGCGTTTGGGCTATTGTGGGGGGGCCCACAATCAGCAATCGTTCCAAGGTTGAGCTAAAAGAGCTCTCCTTTGATACACTTAAGGTTTTACACGAAGCGGGAATCCCGGTGGCAATTACCATGGATCACCCCCCCGTTGTACCGGTGGGGTATATGCCAACCGCAGCGGCCCACGCTGTGAAGGCGGGCCTTCCTTACGAAGAAGCACTTAAGGCAATAACACTGAACCCCCCCGCCAAGATTTTGGGCATTGATGCGGATTATGGTTCCATCGAAGTGGGGAAAATGGCGGATCTGGTGCTCTGGAGCGGGGGGGATCCCCTCGATGTGCAGTCAAAAGTTGAGAAAGTGCTAATACACGGTCGGATTGTCCATAGAGCCTAGGCAAAACGGGACAGAAGGGCCGCCGCAGGGCGGCCTTCGTCCGCGTGGGGGGGTGAAACCGGAGGAATGGTAATTGTGCTGAAAATGACGTCCACAAATCCCGAACAGACGATGGAGCTTGGAGCGAAGCTCGGCGCACTACTGCTCCCGGGTGATTTTCTTAACCTCAACGGAGATTTGGGCGCGGGAAAAACACTGTTTATTAAGGGGGTTGGCTCCGGCTTAGGCATTTCTGCCGCAGAAATCACCAGCCCCCCCACCTTTACCATTATTAACGAATACGGGGGCGAGCACCCCCCCTTGTATCATTTTGATCTGTATCGTTTAGAAAAAGATTTGGATTTGGAACAGGTGGGCTATTTGGATTATTTTTACGGTGACGGCATAACCGCGGTGGAATGGGGGGCAATCTCTTTGCCCACCACCTGCCCGAAGATCGCATAGATATCAATTTGGCTGTATGGGGGGGCGGAGAAGAAAGGGAAATCACTCTGCGGGCCACAGGAGGCCGCAGCCGGGATGTTCTGACCCGATTGGGGGGGAGGGTTATCAAGTGTACGTCTTAGGTATGGATACTTCTACAATGACTGGGGGGGCGTGGCCCTCCTCAGCGGTGAAGAACTGATCGGAGAATCGGTGTTGAATATCCGATCCACCCACTCGGAGCGGCTGCTCCCCCCCGCCCTGCAAAAACTGTTAAGCGACGGTGACCTTAAACCGCAAGATCTGGGCCTAATCTGCGCTGTTACCGGGCCCGGTTCTTTCACCGGGCTGCGTATCGGCGTAGCCACTGCCAAGGGCTTAAGTTACGCACTACGGCTGCCCGCCGTTGGGGGGGTCACCACTTTAGAAGCCTATGGGTGGCAGTTTGCCTTTTGGCCCGGGTTTGTCATTCCCCCCCTTATTGATGCTAGGCGCGGGCGCCTTTATTGGCAGGCGTTTGATCAAGGCGAGGCAGTAATCGAACCGGGTCAGGCCCTATTGGCAGAT
>JMBV01000038.1_pt1 | contig 50226 bp, 85 predicted proteins | sample 616531 | NCBI WGS metagenome assembly JMBV01 (sample SAMN02727904, study PRJNA239997) | anaerobic digester metagenome | biome: anaerobic digester; isolation source: mesophilic anaerobic digester inoculated with municipal waste water sludge... | place: Germany: Bielefeld University, CeBiTec ...
CTTACTTTTGCGTTGAATTGATGTCTCAACATTTCCGGTCCACTATGAACAGCATAATGTTTGGCACATGCGGCAGTTTTTAAATATTTAGGATCGTCACCTTGCATACCTTTTATAAACGCTACACCAAGTCTGCCGGTTAAATATGGGTCTTCTCCATACGTTTCTTGACCTCTTCCCCACCTGGGATCTCTGAATATGTTTATGTTAGGACTCCAGAACGTTAAACCTTTAAAAATAGTTCTATCGTTCTTTCTAATAAACTCATGATACTTTGCTCTTGCTTCATCTGATATAACTGAGGCTACTTGAAACACCATTTCTTGATCAAAAGATGCCCCCCTATCCCTATGGCTTGTGGAAAACAGTTGCAATTCCCGCCCTTCCTATCCCATGTAAAGCTTCATTCCACCAGTTGTATGCCGGAACGTCTAATCTTTCAATAGCCTTAGAGCTATAAATCATTTGTGATATTTTCTCTTCCAGAGTCATTTTATTCAATAAGTCTTCTACTCTTTCATCGATAGGTTTGTTGTAATCTTTGTACATTTTTAACCTCCGTTCTTATTTTTAGTACATTTTCTTAAGACATTAAGTTAGAGGAAGACGAAAAAAAACAAAAATTTGGAACAAATTAAAAATTACTGAGAAAAAGTTTTTAGCTATAAATTTATGTACTAATATTGTTAAAGCCCATCCCCCCCCTGAAAGACTACCAAATATTTAAGATACGAAGTAATAATATTAAGAAATAAAATTAAAAAAATTTAGAATAACTTTTAGTATAACTTTGTATTAGATAGTTAATAGATAGTAAGTTTATATAATCAACTAATATTAATAAAAAAAAGAAAAATTATTTTGAAGAAATAAAAGTAAAGATACTACATTTCAGAATTAAAATATAGGTGAACAAATGAATTTTGCAATATAAAAAGATTATCTAAAAAAATGAAGTACGCGTTTAATTTAAATATATCGTTCGAAAAAGTTTTAAAGAAAGTAAATAGAAAAATATGAAATATAATTTGATCGTTTTCGAAAAATATAAATAACTTTTAAGTTAAAATTTAAAGTAAAATGCAATTTATTGTAAATAAATTATATGTAAATTAACTTTTTAAGTCAACCATTAATTTATCCAATCAACTAATATTAGACCTAATTAATAACATTTATTTTCGATTAAGATGGATTTTCTTATTTTTTTTAAAATTTTTGCAAACTTTTTAATAAATACATTTTCAGATTATAATTGTTTTTTTGCTTTTAATTGCGTTTTATTGCTTTAAATCAATTCTAATTTGAAATATAACGAAGTAAGAAAAAAAATTTCATAGTGCTATAATTCAAGTGATATTAGGAGATCGGCTCAATTGGAGGTATAAAATTGAATAAAATTTATATTGATGGAGAGCATTTAAGTTTAGAAAATATAGTAGATGTAGCGAGAAATTATTTTGAAGTGGATATTGACAATTCAGTATTGCCAAAAATAGAAAACTCGAGAAATCTTGTGGATAAATTTGTCGAAGAAGAAAGAGTGATTTATGGAATAACTACAGGTTTTGGAGACTTATGCAAAGTGGTAATTTCAAAAGATAAGTCTGAAACTTTACAAAAAAAATTTAATAAGAAGCCATGCATGTGGAATAGGAAAGCCTTTAGATATAGAAATAGTAAGAGCAATAATGTTGCTCAGAGTTAATTCATTGGTAAAAGGCTACTCTGGAATAAGACTCTCCACTTTGAATACCCTTGTTGAAATGATAAACAAGCAAGTTCATCCTGTAATTCCACAAAAAGGTTCTTTAGGTGCAAGTGGCGATCTGGCGCCTCTAGCTCATATGGCTTTGGTAATGATAGGTGAAGGAGAGGCTTTTATAAAGGTCAAAGATTACCAGGAAACGAAGCGATGAAATTAGCAAACATTCCTATTGTGAATTTAAAATCAAAAGAAGGGTTAGCTTTAATTAATGGAACACAAGTAATGACAGGAATTGGAGCGTTAGTGCTGTATGACAGTATTCAATTAATGAAAATGGCAGATATAATTTCAGCGTTAACTTTTGAAGCCTTAAATGGTATTATTGATGCATTTGATGAAAAAGTTCAAAATCTCAGACCTCATAAAGGGCAGATTGACACTGCAATAAATCTAAGAAAAATAATAGAAGGCAGCAAAATGGTCTCTTCAGAAGGTGAAATAAGGGTTCAAGATGCATATTCGTTAAGATGCATTCCTCAGGTACATGGTGCTTCAAAAGATGCTGTAAACTATGTTCGTAATGTATTAACTACTGAAATAAATTCTGTGACAGATAATCCTTTAATTTTTTACGATGAGGGAAAAACTATTTCCGCTGGGAATTTTCATGGGCAACCTGTGGCATTGGTTATGGATTTTTTTATCTATTGCTTTATCAGAAATTGCTGATATCTCTGAAAGAAGAATTGAAAGATTGGTTAATCCTACCTTGAGTGGTTTACCTCCGTTTTTGATAGAAAATAGCGGGTTAAATTCTGGATTAATGCTAGTACAATATTCTGCAGCTTCTTTAGTATCTGAAAATAAAGTACTATCGCATCCTGCAAGCGTAGACTCTATTCCTTCCTCTGCAAATCAAGAAGACCATGTTTCAATGGGAACCATAGCTGCAAGGAAGGCAAGAGCAATTTTAAATAATGTACAAAAAGTTTTGGCTATGGAGATGCTCTGTGCATGCCAAGCTATAGATTTAAGGGGGGGAAATAAAGGGTTAGGAAAAGGGACTCGTGTTATTTATGATATTGTTAGAGCGCAGATACCAACAATAAAAGAAGACAAAGTTATGTATGAAGAAATTAGCAAGTGTGAAAGCTTATTAAAATCGGGGGGGATTATTTAGATGAGGTAGAAAAAGAATAGGGAAGTTGTGTTAACGAAGTTTAAAAGAAAGGTGGGACAGATATGGTAAATAATTTTGATATTTCTAATGCGATGATTATTAAGTTAGAAAATGAATTACCTCCAATGCCAAGATTTGTAGAAGGAATTAGACGTGCACCTAAAAGACCTTTAAATTTATCAAAAAAATGAGATAGAGCTTGCACTTTCAAATGCGTTAAGATACATACCTGAAAGTTTGCATGAAAACTAGCTCCAGAATTTTTAGAAGAACTCTTTAATAGAGGTCGAATTTATGGGTACAGATATCGTCCAAGAGGAAACATAAAAGCAAAACCTATAGAAGAATATCAAGGAAAATGTATAGAAGGTAAAGCCTTTCAAGTTATGATTGATAACAACTTAGATTTTGATGTGGCTTTGTATCCATACGAATTAGTAACTTATGGAGAAACTGGGCAAGTTTGTCAAAACTGGATGCAATATAGATTGATAAAAAAAGTATTTAGAAGTTTTAACTGAAGAGCAAACATTGGTTGTAATGTCAGGGCATCCATTGGGACTTTTCAGATCTTCAAAAAAAATAGTCCCAGAGTGGTAATTACAAATGCTCTCATGGTGGGTATGTATGATGATCAAGAGCATTGGATTAAAGCTCAAGCTTTGGGTGTAGCAAATTATGGACAAATGACTGCTGGTGGATGGATGTATATTGGATCACAAGGTATCGTACATGGAACTTACAACACATTATTGAATGCAGGAAGATTAAAATTAGGAATTCCACAAGACGGAGATTTACAAGGGCATTTATTTGTTAGTTCTGGATTAGGAGGAATGAGTGCGGCTCAAGCCAAGGCAATTGAGATAGCAAATGGAGTTGGAATTATTGCAGAAGTTGATCTTTCTAGAATAAAACAAGACTAGAACAAGGTTGGCTAAAAACTTACAGTGATGATTTAGATGAAATTTTTAAGATCGCTAACGATTATCTACAAAGAAAAGAAACAATTTCAATAGGATATTATGGAAATATCGTTGATTTATTAGAATACATAGTTGCTCGAGATATAAAAATAGATTTATTGTCTGATCAAACTTCTTGTCACGCTGTTTATGAAGGTGGCTATTGTCCACAAGGTTTAACTCACGAGGAAAAAAAATATACTTTTAGAGACAAATAAAAAGAAGTTTGTAGAGACGGTAAATAGGTCTTTAAGAAGACATTTTGAACTTATTAAGATACTAGTAGAAAGAGGTACATATTTTTTTTGATTATGGTAATAGTTTTATGAAAGCAGTGTTTGATGCGGGAGTTAAAGAAATTGCCAAGAATGGTAGAGACGAAAGTGAAGGATTTATTTTTCCGTCTTATGTTGAAGATATTATAGGGCCATTACTTTTTGACTATGGATATGGACCTTTTAGATGGGTATGTTTAAGTGGAAAAAGAGAGGATCTATTAAAAACAGATAAAGCTGCGATGGAATGTATAGATCCTAACAGAAGAGGTCAAGATAGAGATAATTATATATGGATTAAAAATGCAGATAAGCATAATTTAGTTGTAGGAACTCAAGCAAGAATCCTTTACCAAGACGCATTAGGTAGAGTGAAAATTGCGCTCAAATTCAATGATATGGTGAGAAATGGAGAAGTTGGACCTATAATGTTGGGTAGAGACCATCACGACGCAGGAGGTGCTGATTCTCCTTTTAGAGAAACTGCAAATATAAAAGATGGAAGTAACATTATGGCTGACATGGCAACACAATGTTTTGCTGGAAATGCTGCACGAGGCATGAGTTTGGTTACACTTCATAATGGTGGTGGTGTTGGAATAGGTAAAGCAATAAATGGAGGATTTGGATTAGTATTAGATGGAAGCGAAAGAATAGATGAGATTATAAAAAGTGCAATACCCTGGGACGTTATGATAGGGGTTGCAAGAAGGTCGTGGGCAAGGAACGAGCCGTCTATAGAAACATGCATAGAATACAATAAAGAGTATAAGCTTTCAGATCATATTACCCTTCCATATATAGCAAATCAAGATATGGTTAAAAATTTAGTAGAAGAGTATTATAAAAAGTTTAATTAAACAAGCTACAAAGGAGAGAAAATAGTAGATGAATAAAATAATTGAATGTATACCAAATTTCAGTGAAGGCCGAGATAAAGAAAAGCTAGAGAAAATTCTCGATGAAATTAGAAAACAAGAAGGAGTAAAACTATTAGATTATTCAATGGACAAAGATCATAATAGAAGTGTCGTAACTTTTGTTGGAGATCTAGAAAGTGTTATTGAAGCAGCGTTTAATAGTTGTAAAAAGGCTGCAGAACTAATAGATTTAAGAAATCACAAAGGTGAACACCCAAGAATGGGGCGACAGACGTAATTCCGTTAGTACCAATAAAAAAAACGTTACAGTGCAAGAATGCATAGAGTATTCACAAAAACTAGCAAAAAGAATAGGAGAAGAATTAAATATCCCGGTATTTTATATGAAAAATCAGCAAATTCTCCGCAAAGAGAAGATCTTTCAAACATTAGAAAGGGTGAGTTTGAAGGAATGTTTGAAAAATTAAAACAAGAAGAGTGGAAGCCAGATTTCGGCCCTCAGATTCCACACGAGACTGCTGGAGTTACAGCAGTGGGTGCAAGAATGCCTTTAATAGCTTTTAATGTTAACCTTGGAACTAATGATATTGAAATTGCAAAAAGATAGCAAAAGCTGTTAGAGGTAAAAGTGGTGGATTTAAATATTGCAAAGCACTAGGTTTTGAATTGAAAGAAAGAAATATAGTTCAAGTTTCTATGAACATGGTTGATTATACAAAAACTCCTTTGTACAGAGTTTTTCAAGTTATAGAAAACGAGGCTAATAGGTATGGAGTTAATGTAATAGGAAGTGAAATCGTGGGATTGGTTCCAATGAATGCACTAGCTGACGTAGCGGAATATTTTCTCAAGGTTGAAAATTTCAGCTATGATCAGATATTAGAAATAGGATATATGGTGATTAAAAATGCAGTATAAAAAGCGACGATAGTAATAGAAAATATTTCAAATTTAGTAACTTTAAAAGGTCCTAATAGAGCAAGGAGAAGCGATGAAATGTCAGAGGTTGGATTGATTAAGGATGGGATCGTTGCTGTCGAAGATGACAAAATCATTTTTGTGGGTCAAGATCATTTACCTCAAAATATTAGAATAACCTCAGAGACAATAACTATTGATGCCTCTAATAAATTGGTAACGCCAGGTCTAATAGACTCTCATACTCATTTAGTGTACGGAGGATCCCGGGAGCATGAAATTTATAATAAACTTAAAGGAACAAAATACTTAGACATTATGCAAGCAGGTGGAGGAATTTATTATACAGTTGAAATGACCAAAAAAAGCCTCGTTTAAAGAGTTGTATAAAAAGGCTGAAAGAAGTTTAAATAGAATGATGGAATTTGGCGTTACCACTGTTGAAGCAAAAAGTGGATATGGTTTAGATGATTTTGAAACGGAATTAAAACAATTAAAGGTAATTAAAGAGTTGAATGATAATCATCCGGTAGATATTGTGGCTACATTTTTAGCGGCCCATGCAGTTCCTGAAAGGTACAAAAATAATAGTGATAAGTTCGTTGAAATCATCATAAATGAAATGATTTCATATGTATCTGAAAAGGGATTAGCTAAATTTTGTGATGTTTTCTGTGAAGAGGGTGTATTTTCTGTTGAGCAAAGTAGGAAGATTCTTACAGCTGCAAAAGACTGGGGCCTGATACCAAAGATTCATGCCGATGAATTAGAACCCTTAGGTGGAGCAGAGCTAGCTGCAGAGATTGGCTGTATATCTGCAGACCATCTAGTTGGAGCTAGCGAAAAGGTTTAAAATGATGGCTGAAAAGGGAGTTATTGCAACATTGCTGCCAACGACAACATTTTTCCTACAGAGTGAGAAGTATGCAGATGCAAGAAAGATGATCGAGTATGGTATCCCGGTAGCTCTTTCTACGGATTACAATCCGGGAAGCTCTCCAACGGAAAATTTACAATTAGTTATGAGTTTTGGTGTCATCAAATTAAAGATGTCACCTCAAGAAATTATTTCATCTGTCACGATAAATGCGGCAGCAAGTTTAGGATTGGAAAATAAGATAGGAAGTTTAGAAGAAGGGAAAAATGCAGATATAGTTATATTTGATGTACCCAATCTAGAATATTTAATTTATCATTTTGGAGTTAATCATACAGATACCGTAATAAAAAAATGGTGTTGTAGTATATTCAAACAATCAATAATCACTAATTTTTTTTAAGAATTGTAAATAGAAATCTTCGATTTGTCTACATTGCTAATAGCCCAGATTACTGGTTCGATTATATTTTTTTCTCAAAGTATCTTTCTCAACACAACCTTCTGAATTTAAATTTAGAATATATGCTTCATAGAAAAGATCAATCCATTCTTCTTTTTTTCGTAAGGCCCATGTTTTGTCCAAATAAGTTTAATAATTTTTCATAGGATTTTGTATCAAAAAGCCATTTAATATCTGCTTTCTTAAGTATAGTATTTGATTGAAATACTTTAATAAAATCATTTATACCTTCTATGTTGTGTTTTAGGATTATGTTCACTAATACTCCTCCTCTAGGATTTTTATTTAGAACATCATATTTACTTGTTTTATCAGCGCTAAAATCATAGTTTTTAGTAAAATATTGATTTTAATTATACCATAGAAAAGAAAGAAATATTAGTTTTTTTATAATAAAAGTTTCATAGAACTTGCTTTTAGTTACCTTGTCTTATTATTTTATTAACTTTAGCATTAATAAATTATGCAATTGTAAGTTATTATTAATGAACATATAAGTTAAAACTAGTAATATTAGCTTAGCAAATTAGTGATTTGCTGTAAACTAAAAAAAAGATAATAAAAAGCTTAATGTAAAAATTATTTTGTATATATGTTATAATATTTAAAATTATCAAAAATAAATGGTGCAAAATATTTTATAACGCTAAAATAATTAACTATTTTGTTATCATTAAATTTTGTGTTAATAGGTTTTGGGGTTTTTAATCCATATTATTAACAGAGTATTTATAATGTGGATTAAATATTATAAGGGAGGTGTTTCAAAGTATGAAGAAAGTTTTAGTTTTGTTAATGTTGTCTGCTTTATTTGTTTCGCTAGCATATGCTTCTTTAGGATTTAAAATTGGAATTGTAACGGGTACAGTGTCTCAAGGTGAAGATGAATACCGAGGAGCAGAAAATGTAATAAAGAAGTATGGTTCTGATATAGTACATGTTATTTATCCAGACAACTTTATGCAGGAACAAGAAACTACTATTGCTAGGATAGTTGAACTAGCCTATGATTCTTCAGTTAAAGCTATAGTAGTTTGTCAAGCAGTTCCAGGTACAGTTGCTGCAATTAGAAAAGTGAAAGAATTTAGGCCCGACATAGTTTTTATAGCGGGTACTCCTCATGAAGATCCTCCAATTGTAGAAAGAACAGCGGATGTTTCTTTTAATACTGATGATGAAAGAAGAGGAATAACAATAATAGATCTAGCTTATAAAATGGGAGCTAAAACGTTTATACATTATTCATTCCCAAGGCATTTAAGTATGGAGTTGATAGCGCGTAGAAAGGATTTAATGGAAAAGAGATGTAAAGAACTTGGAATACAATTTGTTTCAGTTTCTGCACCAGATCCAATGGGAGAGCAAGGAATAACAGGTTCTCAACAATTTATCTTGGAGGATGTTCCAAGGCAGCTTGCTAAATATGGAAAAAAAACACAGCTTTCTTCTCAACAAATTGTGCAATGCAGGAGCCATTAATTACAGCTATTCTAAAGCACGGAGGTTTATTTCCAGAACAATGTTGCCCATCGCCAACTCATGGTTATCCTGGTGCGTTAGGTATAGCCATTCCAGAAGATAAAAAAAAGGAGACTTCAACTATATATTAAAGGCAATAAATGAAAAAAAATAGTTGAAGGAGGTGGAGCAGGTAGATTCGCTACTTGGCCTGTACCTACTAATATGCTTTTTGTTGAAGCAGGAGTAGAAATTGCCATAAAACTAGTAAATGGAGAAATTAAATCTTCTGATATGAATGCAATAAAGGCTGTATTTGATGAAGTAGCATCACAGAAAGTTCAGGGTGTCGGAACAACGTTTAATAGGTTTTCAGATAACGGGAACTTTTATTTAGTTATTGCAGACTCAGTTATATTTGGTGTTACTGAGTTTTAGATTACAAATAGATTTATTTGTAAAAGGATGTCGGCATTTTCGCCGACATCCTTTTGGTAGGAGGAAGCGGTATGGAAAAGATTCTTGAGATGAAAAATATATGTAAATCTTATTATAGCAACCAGGTACTAACTAATGTAAATTTAGATTTGTTTCCTGGAGAAATTCATAGTCTAGTTGGGGGGGAAAATGGTTCAGGGAAATCTACTTTGATGAACATTCTTTTTGGAATGCCTGTTATTCATAATACTGGGGGGGGTTTGAAGGAGAGATAATTTTTGAGGGACAGCCTGTAGTTATAGATTCTCCTAGAAAAGCAATGGAGTTAGGTATAGGTATGGTGCATCAAGAGTTTATGCTTTTGCCGGGGGGGTTTACAATAACAGAAAATATAAAATTAAATAGGGAAATTACCAAAAAAATTTATTAAGTCAGATATTTGGGAAGTCGCTGGAAACTTTAGATATTCCAAGCATGAGAAAAGATGCTAGAAAAGCTTTAGATACAGTTGGGATGACTACACTTGATGAATGGATTCCTGTAGCAGGTCTTCCTGTAGCTTACAAACAGTTTATTGAAATAGCAAGGGAAATAGATAAGAAAAATCTCAAAGTATTGGTTTTAGATGAGCCAACAGCTGTCCTTTCAGAATCTGAGGTGCAAGGTTTTTTTAAAGGCAATTCGTTTTTTTATCAAAAGAAGGAATAGCTATTTTGTTTATATCTCATAGACTTTCAGAAGTTCTGGAAGTTTCAGATCGCATAACAATTTTGCGAGATGGAGTTGTGGTAGATCATGGCTCCGTTTCTTCTTTTAATGCTATTACGATTGCAGAAAAAAAATGGTAGGTCGAAAAGTAGAAAAGTTAGAATTGCCAAAAAGGGAAAAAGAGCTTGATGAGAATGACATCATAATGTCAATAAAACAACTTCATGTCTCAATGCCAGGAGAAATGGTTAAAGGCTTTAATATAGATATCATTAGAGGAGAAATATTAGGTATAGGAGGTTTAGCAGGACAAGGTAAACTTGGAATCGCAAATGGTATTGCTGGTTTATTTTCTGCTGATGGTTTGGTTTACTTTGAAAATGAACTATTTCAATTAAATAATCCTAGTTTTGCATTAAATAAAGGTGTTGTATATCTTTCTGAAGACAGAAGAGGTGTTGGATTGTTACTGGATGAATCTGTAGAGATTAATATAACAGCAACTGCTATCCATGCCTACAAAGAATTTATGAAATGGTTTATATTTTGAAGATATACGATAAAAAGGCGATAAGACAGCATGCAATAAATATGATTAAAGAACTCGATATACGTTGCAAGAGTCCTTCACAACCAGTAAGAAGGTTAAGTGGTGGTAATCAACAAAAGGTTTGTTTGGCTAGAGCATTTACTTTGAAGCCTAAAATTCTATTTGTTTCAGAACCAACACGTGGAATAGACGTTGGTGCAAAAAGGTTAGTCTTAAATTATCTTGTTAGGATGAATAGAGAAAAAGGAATAACAATTGTAATGACCTCAAGCGAACTAGCAGAATTAAGAAGTATATGTGATCGTATTGCAATAGTCTCTGAGGGAAAGCTTTCGGCTATTCTAAAACCAACTGATTCAGATGCTGAGTTTGGAATGGCAATGGCTGGGAAATTCCAGGAGGTGATAATTGATGAATGACAGAGATACATTTCTGAAAAGATAGATGTTCCGACTTTAATAATTGTGTTGTTTTTAATTGGGCTGTTTGTACTAGCATTCATTACAGGTGTTGCTGTTCCCCCCCTTTGATAGGAGACTCACTTAGAAGAATAGGTATGAATGGTGTGTTAGTATTAGCAATGGTACCTACTATAAGATCAGGAATTGGCCCAAATTTTGGTTTGCCTATAGGAATAATTGGGGGATTATTGGGAGCACTAATTAGTATGCAGTTGGGACTTTTTGGATTTTTAGGTTTTTGGGTTGCTATTTTACTTGCTGTCGTATTTTGTTTACCTCTTGGTTTAGGGTACTCTTGGATTTTAGAAAAAGTTCGTGGACAAGAAATGATGGTTGGAACATATTTAGGATATTCAATAGTTGCTTTTATGAGTATTATGTGGCTTATATTGCCATTTTCGAGCCCTGATATGGTTTGGGCTATTGGTGGAAAAGGATTAAGATATACATTAACATTGAATGAGTACTTTGGTAGCGTATTAAATGATTTTATGAAAATAAAAATAGGTTCTTTTGAGGTACCCACAGGATTACTCCTTTTTTTTGCAGTAACATGTTTGTTGGTTTATTTATTCTTTAAGACACGTATTGGATTAGCAATAGATTTAACAGGACAAAATGAAAAGTACGCTATAAGTTCAGGAGTAAATACAAAAAAAGGCTCGCCAAGTTGCTGTAATTTTTTTCAACGGTACTTGCTGGAATTGGAATAATAATTTATGCCCAAAGTTATGGTTTTTTTTGCAGTTGTATAGAGCTCCGTTATATATGGCATTTCCTGCAGTAGCTTGTATATTAATTGGAGGTGCTTCGTTAACTAGAGCTACTATCACAAACGTTATAGTAGGAACAACTATTTTCAAACCTTGCTAACCATAGCTCTTCCGGTTTTAAGTCAAGTAGCTCGAGGAGATATAACAGAGGTGTTAAGGATGATTATAAGTAATGGAATGATATTATACGCTCTTTCCAGGGCTTCAAAGGAGGCTTCTTAAATGTCAAAGATTAAGAATATACTTCTTTCAAATATTGTTCCAATAGTGTTTGTTGTTTTATGTATTTCAGCCATAATAATTGCGGACATACCCATTAATTTCTTGCTGATTGAAATTATTACTCGAATTACTAGGAATTCATTTTTAGTTCTTTCTTTACTTATTCCTGTAGTAGCAGGTTTAGGACTGAATTTTGGGATTGTACTTGGAGCTATGGCGGGACAAGCTGCGATGTTTTGCTATAGATTGGGGTATGAAGGGTATACCAGGTATATTAATTTCTTGCATTTTAGCATCTGGTATAGCAATTATTTTAGGATATTTAAGTGGCCTTCTTTTGAATAGAGCTAAAGGTAAGGAAATGATTACTTCTATGATTTTAGGATTTTTGCTAATGGTGTTTACCAATTATTCTTTTTGTTTTTTTTATTGGTTCTATAATTCCATTTTCTACCAAACGATGTTGTTACCGGATGGTGTAGGATTGAGAAATACAGTTGATTTGTGGGGGGAACATTAGAAGGGGGGGTTTTAAATAACATATGGGTTATCAGAATGGGACAACAGGGTATGATTAGGATTTTATTGTTCCGTTAATTATCATTGCGATTCTTTGCCTTTTTATATTTTTTTCTTTTTAAAACCAAACTTGGACAAGATATGCGAGCAGTTGGACAGGATATGTATGCTTCTGAAGTTGCTGGGATAAGTGTTGATAAGGTTAGAATAATTGCTATCATATTATCTACAGTTCTTGCAGCTATTGGTCAAATAATATACCTTCAAGATATTGGAACGATAAATACGTATAACAGTCATGAGCAAGTAGGATTATTTTCAATTGCGGCACTTTTAGTAGGTGGCGCTACAACCCGAAAAGCATCTATCTGGAATGCAATTATTGGAGTGATATTATTTCACACATTGTTTATCGTGGCACCTAGTGCAGGTAACAAACTCTTTGGGCAGCCACAGATTGGAGAATATTTTAGAGAATTTATCGCTTATGCAGTTATTGCATTTGCACTAGCAATGCATGGATTGGAAACCAAAAAAAGCATGGAGATAAAAGCAACAAAGTAATATTATTTAAAAATAATTTAACCTTGATTTAATATTAGACACTTGACATTTAAAAAAAAGTTATGTCATAATAATGATGGAGTAAGAAATAGTGTTCCAAGAATTTAGTAACAAGTAGTAACAAGTAGTAACAAGTAGTAACAAGTAGTAACAAGTAGTAACAAGTAGTAACAAGTAGTAACAAGTAGTAACAAGTAGTAACAAGTAGTAACAAGTAGTAACAAGTAGTGTGTCTTTGAGTTCTTGTTGATTTTCTGCAGTGTGGTGGTAAAGAAGCAACAAGTAGTTGAGGAAGGTGCTTTGTGGTAAGTTTCGAGGTTTGTGAAGTACCGGGTTCTGTACGTAGGTTGAAAAGGTTTGTTTTTAACGTACAGAACCCGTATTTATTTGTGGATAGTTCACTCCGCATATATCATTTTAATAGTCATACCTCCATCAACTATATAATTAACTCCTGTAATAAATCCTGCTTTTCGTTGTCTGCTAAAATAAGCATAAATTGGCAATATCAAGAGGATTTCCCACTCTTCCTGCAGGATGTTGAGAATGATCTATTTCTCGAAGTAATGGTTCTTTTTTTGACTTTTTTTCTTCCAATTTGAAGTTTCTATCCATCCAGGACTTATACTTACAACTCTTATGCCAAATTGTGCTAAGCTTATAGCTAGTGAGTGTGTTAAAGCTACAACTCCGCCTTTTGATGCTGAATATGGTTCTGTATCAGGTTCAGACTGAAAAGCTCTTGTACTAGCTATATTGATAATAATTCCTCCGTTTTCTTTCATGTTTTCTGCACAATATTTTGAACATAGGTAAGGTCCCGAAAGATTAACTTGAATTACTCTGTTCCACTCTTCAAACGTTCTGTTAAAAATACTTTTAGTCGAACTGATAGCAGCATTATTTACGAGAATGTCTATCTTTCCATGTACCTTTATTGTTTGATCAACCATCTTTTTTACGGAATTTTCATCCGCTACGTCTGTGTTAATAAATAGAGCTTCAAAACCTTTTTCTTTAAGTAGTTTTCTCTTTCTAGTCCTGCTTCTTCATCTATTTCCGCAATAACAACCTTTATCCCATTTTGGCAAAATAATTCGCATATGGCTGCGCCAATTCCTTGACCACCACCTGTCACAATAGCCACTTTTCCTTGTAGAGTATTCATATTTCCACCCCTTTGTTGATTGTTGTAAATCTACAGATTCACAAAATAAATATAGCGAGAAAGCCGATTATAAAACAATAAATAGAAAAATATTTTAATTTGCCAGCTATTACAGTTTTTTTGACTAACAACAACCCTATTAAACCAAAACCAAAGGCTGCTATTGAACCAAGAATCATACTTGGATTAAAAGAAACTTTTGTAATTTCAAAAATTCCTGCGCCAAAAGTTACTGGAAGGCTCATTAAGAATGAATATTTTACAGCATCTTCTCTTTTCATTTTCATTAAAAGCGCAGCAAATATAGTTGAACCACTTCTTGACAGTCCAGGGAATATGGCAACTGCTTGCATGATTCCTATTACTAGAGCGTCAAGATAAGTTATTTGTAATAGATTTTTTTTCACCATTGAAGTAATCAGAGAAAAAAAAGTAAAAAAACCTGTTATTAATAAAAAAAATTCCAACTAAAGATAAGGATGAAAATGCCGATTCAACAGTTGATTCAAGTGTAAAACCTATGATTGCCGCAGGAATAGATGAAATAATTAATTTCAATATTAGAGAAAGTGACTCCTTTTCCCACTTAAAAAGCCCTTTGATTAATTGTAAGACCTCTTGCCAAACGAAAATTAATACAGCAAAAAAATGTGGCTAAATGAAGTAAAGCAAAGTATGGTACATTTGTATCAATGTTCATAAAATGGGAAAATATAACTAAATGTCCAGAACTCGAAACAGGAAGAAATTCTGTGAGACCTTGAACAACTCCAAGAATTATATTTTTCATTTTTACCCCCTATTTGATAGATTTCAGACTGATTGATGAGAATTATTAAATTTCCACACTAATCGTCGAGCTCTTTGTCTGTCGTTAACAAGTTGAGGATCTGAGGCTGTGTAAAATTCTCCGGCTAACATTTTTTTCTTTTTCAGTCACTTTATTATTCCTCCTGTATTTTGAGAATTGTATTGGCAAATAAATTTGTTTGGCTTTATGAGTTAATGACCTTGCTATTTACTTATCATTTTATTAATATAGTTCAATGCTAAAATATATCCATCAAAACCAAATCCTGAAATTACTCCACTGCAGCATGCTGCAGTAACAGACCTATGACGAAAATCTTCTCTTGCTAAAATGTTAGTAAGATGAACTTCAATTTTTGGAACAGTTGCTATTTCAAGTGCATCTCTGATAGCATATGAATAATGGGTGTAGGCGCCAGGATTTATGATCAATGCTTTGTAATCTAATCTTTGAATTCTATCAATTATTTCGCCTTCTGAATTGGAATGAAAGATCTCTATCGCTAGTTTATTTTCTTCTGCGAAATTATAGATTTTTTTTCTCAAGTTCATCATAGCTTTCAGTACCATATATATCTTTTGGCCTTTTTCCGAGCATGTTTATATTGGGTCCATTAATTATTAAAATCATTTTTCTCTCCTCTTTTTAGAAATCTTCATTTTCAAATTACTTATCCTTTAGAAAACGGTTAAAAAAAAGTGTATTAACTAACTCATGATAGTCAATCTCTTTAATTATAACTTCACCTGGTTCCTTTAAGAGGGGGGGAAGTTTAATGATATTAGATCCTTCCATTTTCTTGTCGTTACTCAAATAATTCATCAATGCATTTTTTTTCAACTTTTATATTTTAATACTACTGGGAAGAAGTACATCTAGAATGCTAATGATATCATATAATGTCCTATCGTCAATGTGTTTTTTTTATTTTTTTTGAGTACATTAATTCTTGATACAACCCCCCCCATCCAACTGACAAGCCATGAGCAATACCTGTTACTGCTTCAAAAGCGTGCCCAAGACTATGTCCTAAATTTAGATAACTTCTTAAACCAGTATCTTTAAAATCTTGTTGAACAATCCTCAATTTCTCTTCAACAGATCTTTTTATAAACCAAGTTAATGTATCTAAATTTCGATTTAGTAAATCATACAAATGATCTTTAAAAAAAAGTATAAAACTCTCCACCTGAGATAAGAGAGATTTTAAAACCTTCTATGAGTCCTTCTCTGAATCTTATATCATCAAGGGATAAAGTTGTTATAGGATCTATAATGACTTCATTTGGTAAATTAATTGTGCCAATAACATTTTTGTATTTTTGAAATCTATACCATTTTCCACCAATAGCAGCGTCAATTTGTCCTAATAGAGTAGTAGGATAGAAAATGAAATTCATTCCTCTTTTATAAGTCGAACCCACAAAACCTGTAAAATCAGTTATAGTTCCTCCACCAACTCCACAAAGTAGATCCTTTCGTGTGACATTGTTTTCAAGTAAATACTCCCATGCTTTTGTGACATAAACTATATCTTTAACTTCTTCTCCATTTGGGAAAACGAGTTTTTTTTGTTAGTGAAAAATTCTCCGTATAAACTATCAACTTTTTCACTTGTAAATACTATAGCATTTTTTTTGGTATGTTTTTTTTAAACTGCCTGCCTCTATATGGATTTTTGAAATGAGGAATCAATACATAAATTTTTTTTATAATCAACCTTTTGAAGAATTATAGCAACTGCTTCCCATTCATTTAAGTAAGTAATGTCAACTGATTCAAACAATTCATATAAATTTATTCTTTCATCGTAGATGGTAAATATATTGTCGATATTATTAGACAAAAGGGGGGGTCTGTTATCTGTTGATACTCTCTTTTTTTTAATTCTTGTGGAGATACTTTTAGGTAAATTGTTGTCTCTTTTTTTTAACAATTCTCTATTATCTGGTCTTAAGACTATTCCTCCACCGGTAGCAACAACGACAGAGTCAGGTTGTTTTACTAAAGATTTAAGAAGGGAGCTTTCTAGATCTCTAAAATACGATTCTCCATTTTTTTTCAAATATTTCTTTAATTGTTTTATTTTCTCTTGCTTCTATTTTTCATCCATATCCAAATATGGAATTGATAAAACTTTAGAAATCATTTTAGCCAAAGTGCTTTTCCCAGAGCCCATCATTCCAACTAAAAAAAATTTTCATTTATATTGTATGTAAATTCTTTGTATTTTTCAGAAGGATAAAGAATTTACACGCAGACCTCCTTTCAAAATTGGTAAGTTAATTGTTTTTGGAATATTTTGAAAAATATCTTTCTTTAATTAATTCGATATTATCATTTCCGAAACCATCTATAATTTCTTCCATTAAGATTAAGGCTAATGTGCATTCAGTAATAACTGTAGCAGCTGGAAGAATAACGGAATCAGATCTTATGTATGGAGCTTTTACGTTTTCCTTAGTTTCAAGATTAATAGAATCTAAAGGTTTAGCTAAAGTAGAAATTGGTTTAAAATACGTAGTAACTATGATATTTTCTCCGTTAGTAATTCCTGCCTCTATTCCTCCTGCATGATTTGAGGTTCTATTTATTTTACCATTCTGAAGGATGAATGGATCGTGATATTGATTTCCTGGTAAGCTTACATCTTCAAGACCGATAAAAACACCTTTAACAGATGGAATAGACATAAAATATTTTCCAATTTTGGAATCTACTCTGTTAAGAACATTTGCGTAACTTCCAAGTCCTGGTTGAACATTTATAGCAAAAGTTTTTATGCTTCCCCCCCTAAGGTAGTATCTTGTTTCAAAGCTTTTTCATTTATTTCTTCTATCATTCTTTCTGAAACGTCATCAAAAGGACATTGAACAGGAGATGCATCTCTTTTTTTGTATATAAAAATCAAAATTTCTTTGTATCTCCTCAAACATTGAATTTTCAACACAAATGCTTCCGATTGAACTGACAAAACTCATTATTTCAATGCTAAAATGATCTAAAAATTGTTCTGCAATGCTTCCTAATGCAGTAAGAACACATGTCCAACGTGCACTATTTCTTTCAGTATATATGTTTAAATCTGTGAGTCTATATTTACTCCAGCCAGTATAGTCTCCGTGTCCTGGCCTTGGGACATGTCTTTGGTCATTAGTGTTTATCGGATTTCTCGCTTTGTTTTCTATTTCTATAACTACAGGTGCGCCAGTAGTGACTCCGTTCCATGTTCCTGCAATTACTTGGATTTGATCGGTTTCTATTTTCATTCTTTCTCCACGTCCGTATCCTAACTGGCGTCTTCTAAGATTATCATTTATTTTTTTGTTCGTCAATTTTTAGACCTGCAGGAATTTCTTCAATAAATCCAATCATTTTTGTCCCGTGGGAATCACCAGCAATCTTTATTTCCATTAAACAACCTCCTCAACAAATTTAACTATATTCTCTTTAGAAATTCCAAAATTCTTATTATATATGTTGTAGGTTTTTAGAGAAGCATTTATTTGTGCTGCAGTAGAGATTTAACCTAAACCTAATCGAGTTTAAAAACTGATTTTGAAAATTTGTTAATTGCTTATCTTTAGCAAATTAGGTTCTTATATCTATTATCTATATGAAAGAACCTCACTAGGGAAGCATAACAAAGATATATATATATACTAATTAAATTTACTATTTACAAAAGTTTCATAAAATTTAACTTCATCGTATACGCCCCCCCAAATTTTTAGATTTTCTACAGCTTGGTAGTACCAGAAGGTTTTTCCGTCTATTAATTTAATACCGTTTTTCAAAGCTTGTTTTTGAAGTGCGGTTGAATTGTAGACTATGTCGTAAATTAAACTAAGATTTGAAAGCTCTTCACTTGAAAAGTTGAAAGATTCACCAAACATACCAATTGAAGTTGCATTGATGAAAGTTTTAGAACTTTTCATAACCTCCTTTAAGTTCTCAAAAGATTCTACGGTGATGTCTATTTTTGTTGTAAAAAAAATCTTTTAATTTGAAAGCTTTTTCAATTGTTCTGTTTACTAAGATTAAATGTTTTATGCCTAATTTGTAAAGTCCATATATAATCGCTTTACTTGCTCCACCTGCTCCAACTAAAAGAATAGGTAGCTTTAAGTCGGTATCTAACAACGAATTATAAAAACCTTTCCAATCGGTATTGTAACCTTTATTTTGATATATACAATTAACAGCATTGATTTCACGTGCGTCTTCTACTGGGGGGATATAAATTTAATAATGTCTTCTTTAAAAGGAACGGTAACATTGAGTCCATCATAGGACTCAAGATATTCAGTAACTTTTGTATCAAATTTTCTAGGCTCGATGACTATATCATCGTATTTTGCATTTATGCTTGATAGCTTAAAATATTGATTAAATATCTTTTTAGACAGACTTTCTTTTTCTGGGTACTGTAGTAACCCAAATCTTCTCATTTTTTTCTCCTTCCTTATCTTAATGTATTAAGGGTGTCCAAAAATCGAGGATACGAAATATTTACACAATCAAAATCATTTATGTTTATGGGGGGGTTTTCTGCTATTAAGCCAGCTATGGCTAAAGACATCGCAATCCTATGATCATTATAACTTTCACAAGTACAATTTCCTTTTATTTTTTTGTTTTCCACTAATTTCAAATCCATCTTCTCTTTCAAAAATTTCTATCCCCATTTTTGTGAATTCGTTAACTATTGCTTTTATTCTATCGGTTTCCTTGTATCTAAGCTCGTTTGCATCTTTTATCAGGGTTTTCCCATCAGCTTGGGATGCTGCTACAGCGAGGATAGGTATTTCATCTATCAAGGTAGGAATTATATCTCCTTTTATCTCAACACCCTTTAAATTACTGCTTTTTACTAATAAATCACAGACTGGTTCATTGTTTAGGTATCTTAAATTAAGAGTTGTGATTTCTGCACCCATCATTTTTAATATCTTAATGGCACCAGATCTAGTAGGATTAATTCCAACATCTTTTATGAGTAGAGTTGAATTTTCCATTATTAATGCTGCAACTATAAAGAAAGAAGCAGAAGAAATATCGCTAGGTACAAACACTTCTTTTCCCTTTAAATCATCGCCACCATTTATAGTTACAGTAGTACCTTTTTCTTCAATGTTTGCACCAAAATATTTTAACATTCTTTCAGTATGATCTCTTGATTTGTATGGTTCTGTAATTTGTGAGGTTCCTTTGGCATACAATGCATTTAATAGGATAGCAGATTTAACTTGTGCGCTAGCTACAGGAGTTGAGTAAAATATTGGGAAAATATCGTCGGTTCCTAAAATAGTTATAGGTGCATAATTACCTTGCTTTCTTCCAAAAAAAAGACCTCCCATCTTACTTAAAGGATCGATTACGCGTTTCATAGGTCTCTTTTTGAGTGAATCATCTCCGGTGAGAACGCTATAGAAGTTTTGAGCAGCTAAAACTCCCATTATTAAACGCATAGTAGTTCCAGAATTTTTGGCGTCAAGGATGTCTTCTGGTTCTTGAAAACTTTGTAATCCATTTCCTTCAATAACTACTTCTTTGCATTCGTTAACTCTATATTAGCCCCCCCAATAGCTTTTAAAATATTCAGTGTGGCTAATGTATCTTCTGAACGTAAGAAGTTGGTGATTTTAGTTGTACCGTGTGCCAGTGAGCCTATGATAAGCGCACGATGAGATATAGATTTATCACCGGGAATAGCTACTTTACCGTTGATGCTTTTAAAGGTTTGATCTCTGTTTTCATTTTTCTCTCCTTATCTGATAATCTATTCAATCAATCTATCTATGGAGGATCTAAATTTAGATATATTCTCAAGCTCAATTAATAGTTCATCGTATAAGCCATTTTCTAATTTTATCTTAAATTCTTCAATTCCTTCTTCAAACTTATCTAAGGCATTTATAATGTTATCTTTGTTTAATTTAAAAATAGAAAGCCACATGTTAGCATCACTTTTGGCGATTCTGGTAGTATCTTTAAATCCACTTCCTACGAGTTTTATATAGTCGGAATTGTTTTCTTGAAAGATTTGTAGAGTTTTTACTAGATAGAAGGCAACCACTTGAGGTAAATGGCTTGTTACTGAGACAATCTTATCATGAGTTTTTGCATCCATCTCGATAATATGTGTTCCAATTTTTCAATCAAATTTTTAAAATTTTCAAAATAAATTGAAGAACAGTACTTGGACTTTATTAATATATATGGTTTGCCCTTGAAAAGGTCTTTTTGTGCATAGAGGGGTCCGGATTTCTCTAAACCAGCCATAGGATGGCCTCCTATGAAGTTGATATTTGAATTTTCAAACGATTCCACAGTTTTTATTATCTCATATTTTGTACTTCCTACATCTGTTATTAGAGTATCTTTGGTGAGGCGTGGGATTATGTTATTTAACAAATTGATTATATCTTCAACAGGTGTGGCTAAAATAATTAAATCATAAAATAACACTTCATCGAGATTAGTTTTTTTTATCAATGGCGCCTATTTTTAAGGCCTCATTTAGATTTTTATCACTTTTATCGTATCCATATATTAATTTTACTTCTTTTGTTTCTTTAAGGGCTAACGTAAGAGAACATCCAATTAAGCCACAACCAATTAGTAACACATTTTTAAAAGGCATTTTATATCCTCCAATTAAAGATTTATTTAGATAGTATTAATTAATTATTTTGTGTTCAACCTCTGCTAGTGCCCTTATTTGTTTCATTAGATCGCTAAAGTGTTGTAAATTTAGAGATTGCTCTCCATCAGATAAAGCGTTTTGTGGATTAGGGTGCACTTCAACAATTAGTCCATCTGCTCCTGCGGCGATAGCAGCCTTTGAAAGAGGAATTATGTATCTCCAATTACCACAGGCATGACTAGGATCTACAATAATTGGCAAGTGACTGTATCTTTTTATTACAGGAATGGCACTAATATCTAAGGTATTGCGAGTTTCATCAGTAAAAGTTCTTATTCCTCTTTCACATAAAATAACTTGATAGTTTCCTTCGGACATTATATATTCTGCAGCCATTAAAAATTCTTTGTAAGTAGCGGACAATCCTCGTTTTAACAAAACCGGTTTGTTTGTTCTTCCAACTTCTTTTAAAAGTGAAAAGTTTTGCATATTTCGTGCGCCTATTTGTAATACATCAGCATATTTAGCTACCAATTCAACTTCTTTGGTGTCCATAACCTCTGTGACAATTTTTAGATCGAGTTCTTCTCCTACTTCTTTTAATATTTTTAGGCCATCTTCTTTTAATCCTTGAAATGAGTATGGAGATGTTCTTGGCTTATAAGCTCCGCCTCTTAAGAAATGAATACCTTCTTGTTTTAGAGATTTAGCAGTTTGAAATACTTGTTCCCGACTTTCTACAGCACACGGTCCAGCTATCACTAAGAAATGATCTTTTCCTATTTTTATCCCCCCTATATCAAAATATGAAGGTTCAGGTCTAAAAGTTCTGCTTGCCAATTTAAAAGGTTGAGTGATTTCTACAACCCTTTCTACACCCGGAAAAGTTCCAATGTTATGTAATATATAGTCTCTGTCTCCCTCTCCAACTACTCCGATAATAGTGTGTTTATCTCCAGTATCAGGATGAGCTTTAAATCCAACTTCTTTAACTTTTTGAATTACTCTTTTAATATCTTCTTCTGAAGCATTTTCTTCCATTAAAATGATCATATGAAACACCTCCCAAAAGAATTTGTATATAAAAAAAAGGGTGCCTACTATAAAGTAGACACCCACTTTGGAATCCTTGTTGTTACGAGGAACGACACAACAAAGGCACCAAAACGGGTGTCTTTCTAAACCAATAATAATATTCATTTATTGATAATATATAGGTTTTGTAGTCTTTTTTTAGAAATCATATTTAATTCTCCTATATTATTAAAATCTTAAATTGAATATATTGTACCAATAAAAAAAATATTTGTCAATAATATTTTTAAATACTTTATTAATATTAAATTATACATCATTGTAAAATTAAATAAATAAATAAATGTTAAAATCACTGTGAAATTTATATAATTTAAGTGTTTGATAAACATTTATAATATATTTGTCTTCGTAAAACAATGTTGAGAACCAGTTATGAAAAGTATTGAATATTTTGGAGGTGAAGATTATGTATTCTACTATTTGGTTACTTATACCGCCGTTGTTGCTTGCATTATATGCACAGATTAAAGTAAGTAGTACTTTTAATAAGTATTCAAGAGTAAAATCTTCAGTTGGAGAACCTGGTTATCTTTTTGCAAGAAGGTTACTTGACTCGGTTGGATTATATGATGTAAGAATTGAGAGAACAAGAGGAATGTTAACTGATCATTATGATCCAACTCAAAAATCTTAAGGCTTTCTGATGCCACATATAATAGTTCATCTGTAGCTGCATTAGGAGTTGTCGCACATGAAGCGGGACATGCTATTCAACATGCTAAAGGTTATAAACCATTAATTTTAAGGAATCTTAGTGTTCCGTTAGCAAGTTTTGGTTCAAATCTTTCCTGGATTATTTTTTTTCATTGGATTGATTTTTTCTGCACCATTTTTGATTAATGCAGGTATTTTCCTATTCATTTTTGTTGTTTTATTTTCTATTATTACTTTACCTGTTGAATTTAATGCAAGTAAAAGGGCAATCAAATTGTTACCAGTTATGGGAATGTCCAAAAGTGAAGTAGCCGCTGCTCAAAAGGTATTAACTGCAGCTGCATTAACTTATGTTGCATCAGCATTAATGGCTATAGCTCAACTATTGAGAATGATAGTATTAGCTGGAGATAGAAGATAGTATAAAAAGTTTAGTATTTTAAATTTCATCCAAGTTATAGTATAATCATATAATCCTAGTTAAAGTAATTTGTGTGTAGTAAACTAGGGATTATTATTTATATAAATCTTACAATACAAAAAAAATTTTAGTAATTTGTATTTATATATGAAATATAGTATAATTATGTACATAAGCCCATTATAATGTTAGTATTATATAATTTACTAATTTTTTATTAATAGAATAAAAAAAAGAAGCGTAAGTGAGGAAAAGATATGATTATGAAGAACATTTTAGATTTTGACTATGAAGGACTACAAAAATATTTGACAGAAAATTATCAAATAGAAAAGTATAGAACCGATCAAATTTGTGATTGGATATATAAAAAAAACGTATTTTTAATTTTGATAATATGACTAATTTGTCTAAAGAGATAAGAAAGATATTGAATGAAAATATGTTAATATTATTGCCTAACATCGTACAAAAGCAAATATCTAAAATTGATGGAACTACTAAATATCTTTTTGAATTAGCCGATGGAAATCTAATCGAATCAGTTTTGATCTATTATCCTTCTAGGACGATTGCATGTATTTCCACCCAAGTAGGTTGTCCTTTAAAATGTGCATTTTGTTCTACTGGAAAAAGTGGTTTTGTCAGGAATTTATCAGTAGGAGAGATAGTTGGACAATTGTTAGCTATAGAAAAAGATAATAATATAGATATAAATAATTTGGTATATATGGGAATGGGAGAACCGCTTTTGAATTTTGAAAATGTTATACAAAGCGTGAATATTTTCAACGACCCAAAAATGAAAAAGTTGGGTGCTAGGCATATAACTATTTCTACTGCAGGAATTCCACATAAGATTGAAGAACTTGCTAATTTAAATAAAGAAATTAGATTATCTGTTTCGTTACATGCGACTACCAATTCACAGAGAGATAAAATTATGCCCATTAACCATGCATATCCAATAGAAGAAGTAATTCAATCTTGTAGAATATATCAACATAAGACAAATAAAAGAGTGACGTTTGAATACATATTAATTAAAGGTTTTAATGATTCTCCAGAAGACGCACTGAGATTGGTAGATATTTTAAAGATATGAAGGTTATGGTTAATCTTATTCCGATAAATGCCAATCCATCGGGTTTTGAAAAACCATCAAAAAGATTTATTGATCAATTTTTAGATGTTCTTTTGAAAAAAAAGGTATAGATGCGGTAGTAAGAGCTGAAAAAGGTAGCGATATTTCTGCTGCATGTGGACAACTCAGACTAAGAAAATTAAAGGATATTTCATAAGAAGGGAAAATATGGACAAAGCAAAAAAAATAGTAAAAAAATATCTTTTTTTATTTTTGGGATTGATTACTGCAGCTATTTTCGCATTCTTTTTTTATCTATCTTTGTTAATAGTTCATCTGTTGTTGAGATTCCCTATTTGGTTGGAGAAGATAAAAATGTTGCTTTAGCATCTTTAAAAGAATTAAATCTAATCCCAAATTTAATTGGAAATGGCGATAAGGTTTTATATACAGATCCATCTGCTGGTACTAAGGTTAAAGAAGGACATCATGTTATTGTTCAGCTAAGAAATCTTGAACCTATGAAAGTACCAGATTTAATTGGGCTTCCGCTTCAGGTTGGTGAACAATTTTTATTAGAATATAAAATTGCTTATGAAAAACGATATGTCATCACATATTCTTCTGAAGAAAATGAAGTTGTTCTTGATATGTTTCCGGAACCTGGTAAATCTTATTCTGAAGAAAAACTTATTTTGTATGTTGGTAAATATGGAGGAAATAATTGATGAACTGGAGAAAAGGAATAGTTATAAGATTTCATTCTAATACTCTTACAGTTCGAGATCTAGAAACCAACATCAATATAGAATGTTATTTACCTGGCAAATTTAAGCTTCAAAAAAATTCGTCCAATTGTTGGAGACTATGTTGAATATGTTGTCGAAAAAAAATCATGAGTTTGGAGTGATAAAAAAATATTTTACCAAGAAAAAAATGAGCTATATAGACCAAAAGTTGCCAATGTTGATCAAGTTATTTTGGTGACTTCTTTAAAAGAACCCAAAGTTGATTACATAATTGTAGACAAGTTTTTGGTTCTTGTTGAAAAAGAACAATTAGATGTTGTTATAATATTGAATAAAATTGATTTATTAACTTCTTCTGAAGAAAAAAAGACATGCAAGACTTTTTAAATATTTACAATCCTCTTTATCCTGTTATTCCTACTTCTAAGATTACAAAGGACAATATTCAATTAATAAAAGAAGTATTAAAAGATAGGGTTTCAACTTTGGCTGGATTGTCAGGAGTAGGAAAAACAAGTTTACTTAATATGTTGGATCCTGATTTAAAACTTAGAGAAGGTGACATTTCTCCAAAGCTCGGAAGGGGAAGGCATACAACAACTTTTGCTCAATTATTACCTTTAAAATTTGGAGGATTTGTTGTAGATACACCTGGGTTTGCAGATCTTACATTATTAGGGATAGACAAAGATGAAATAAAATTATATTTCCCTGAATTTTGCCTTATCAATCATATTGTTCCTTTTCTAACTGCTCTCATGTTTATGAGCCAGATTGTGCTGTGAAAGAAGCAGTTGAAGAAGGTAAAATATCCTATATACGATATAATAATTATTGTGTAATTTATAAAGAAATGGAACAATAAATATTTTTTTTGATATTTCTCACGAATAATCGAGGTGATTTTTTTGCCCAAATATATCCATCAATTTTAGCAGCAAACTTTATTACGTTAGGCACCGAAATAGACAAAGTATTAAAAAAAACGCCGATGGTATTCATCTTGACATAATGGATGGAGTATTTGTTCCTAATATATCTTTCGGTTTTCCCATTATAGAATCAATTAGAAAATATACGGACGCTTATTTAGATGCTCATTTGATGATAGTTGAACCTGATAGATATTTAGAAAAATTTGCTATGTATGTAAATAGTATTACTGTTCACTATGAAACTGTGATACATTTACACAGGACAGTAACTTGGATTAAAAAGTTAGGGTGTGATGCAGGAGTTTCACTTAACCCCCCCACACTCCAATTTTTATGCTGGAAGAAATTTTACCTTTTTTTGGATAAAGTTCTTATTATGTCTGTAAATCCTGGTTTCACTGGGCAACAATTTATTGAATCGACATTTGAAAAAGTTAAAAAGCTACGTCAATTGGCTAATAAGATTAATCCTAAACTTGATATAATGGTTGATGGTGGAGTAAATAAAGATAATATAGGGAAACTTGCTTCAGCTGGTGCTACTACTTTTATAATCGGAGCAAGTATTTTTCATAAAGAAGATCCATATGTAGAGATAAAAGAATTAAAAGAGGCGGCGAAAAGTATTGATTGATATATATTTAGGTACATCTAATAAAGAAAAGATAAAAGAAGTCGATAAAATCCTAGAAAAATTAAATATTAAACATAAAGTGAAACTTAGAAGCATATTTGATAAAATTGAAAGTAAAAGTATATATATTGAGGAGAATGGAGAAACATTTTTAGAAAATTCGGTAATAAAAGCCTGGAAATATGGTAAAGTAATAAATAAATGTGTGATAACCGATGATTCAGGTTTGAACATTGTAGCACTTGACAATTTTCCTGGTGTTCATTCTTCAAGGTTTATGTCAAATTCGCCTTATGAGGTAAGAATGAAAGCAATTTTGGCCATGATGAAAGACCTAGAAGATAGGAGAGCTTATTTTGCTTGTGCTGCAACGTATTATGACATAGAAAATAATATTTTAGTTTCAATAGAAGAGAGAGTTTATGGTACAATAGCTTATGAGATTAGAGGAAGTAATGGTTTTGGTTATGATCCTTTTTTTTATACCTGACGGATACAATCAAACTTTTGGTGAGCTTCCTCCAGAAGTTAAAAACGAGATAAGCCATAGAGCAAAAGCTTTTAGCAGATTATTCAATCATCTTTTAGAGAGTTCATTGATATAATTCATTCAAGTAATTTGAGAAAATTTAGGTTATATATAGATTTTTTTTGAAAAATATATGATATAATTGCGTTGAAGTTGGCAGCTAAGAGGTTTTAATGATTTTCATCTTTGAAAGGGGGAATGCATGTGAACAAAAAAAAGAGTTAGTAGATGCTTTAGCAAAGAAAGCTTCTATTACTAAGAAGGATGCAGAAGCTTTTTTTAGATGCTTTTGTTGATGTAGTATCTGAAACATTAAGTAAAGGGGAAGAAGTTAAGTTAGTTGGTTTTGGAACATTTAAAGTTCAAGAAAGAGCTGCAAGGAAGGGAGTCAATCCTCAAACTGGTAAACCACTTAAAATTCCAGCTAAGAAAGTACCTAAATTCGTACCTGGTAAAGAATTGAAAGAATTAGTAAAATGATAGAGATTAAGGAATAGGGCAGTCAACTGCCCTATTTTTTTTATTAAAAAGCTTAAAAAGGTGATACTTAGATGGTATGGGTAATTTCAGATATTCATGGAATGTATGATCAATTAGTAATGTTATTAAGAAAAATTGATCTTAACGATCAGGTTATATTTTTAGGTGACTACATAGATAGGGGACCGGATTCTAAGAAGGTTCTTGATTTACTAATAGCATTAAAACAGGATCGGAATTATATATTTTAATGGGCAATCATGAAGATATGATGTTAGATTATTTTGATAAAACGAACAAATATATGGAGGGTATTTGGTTTTACAACGGTTCCTCTTCTACTCTAAAAGTTTTAATTATAATGTAGGAAAAGAATATCTAGATTTTATTAGAGACCTTTTATTATACTACGAATTGGAAATAAAGGGTCAGAAATATCTTTATGTTCATGCTGGTGTTAAACCAGGGAAATCACTTAATCACCAAGATAAACACGATTTATTATGGATCCGAGACGAATTTCTTTTAATGAAAGAACAATATTATGATTATACGATAATTCATGGTCATACACCCACGCAATTTATTAATGGTGAAGATAAAATATTTATTAAAAAAAAGGAATAAATAATAAGATAATTAGTGTTGATATAGATACAGGATGTGTTTATGGCGGAAAATTAACTGCTTTTGGGATATCTGAAGATAATAAATATATAATTTATCAAGTTTAGATTAATCAGATAAATGTCTATAAACTCTCGTAAACTTATTTAAATTCTTTTTATAGTTAATTAGACTTTTTTTTGAAATTAATAAAAAAATGATATAATTTTAACGAATGATAAAATAATTATACTTTAATGTTAAACGAAGAATTATTTGAAACAGTTAGTAAACTAATCGATATTACTGAGGTGTTAGAGGAATGTTAAAGAAATTAAGAGAATACGTTGAATATATGAGAACACAATTTATCAAGCAAATATTAGAAGGAGAAGGTATACAGGTACTTTTGAAATCTTCTTCTGGAATAGGCCAAGAATATTTTGGTTCAGGAGTTATGTATGATATTTATGTTTCAGAAGAAGAGTATGAAATTGCTAATTCGATTGTCGAAAAATTTGAGAAGGGAGGAATTATTTTGGATGAATTAAAGAAGACCCACTGTATGAAAAACATAAAGAATTAGGGGGGGCTAAGATGGGAGAGTTTGCAGGGTGGGAACTTCCTCTTTGGTACACATCTATAATTGATGAGCATAAAGCAGTTAGAGAAAATGTTGGTATTTTTGATGTCTCTCATATGGGTGAGCTTTTTGTAGAAGGAAGAGAAGCAGAATCTTGCTTAAATTATCTCATAACAAACAATGTTAGTAAATTGGAGGTTGGCGATATCCTATATTCTCCCATGTGTAACGAGCAAGGCGGTATAATTGATGATCTGCTTGTATATAGAATTTCAACAGATTCATTTATGCTTGTAGTTAATGCATCTAATACAGATAAAGATTTCAATTGGGTTGTGAACAATTCAAAAACCTTTGATGTTGAAGTTTCAAATAAAAGCCATGAATATAGTTTGATATCTTTTCAAGGGCCAAAAGTTCAAGAGCAGCTTCAGAAATATTTAAAAGAAATTGATTTAGAAAAATTTAATTATTTTACTTTCAAAGAAATAGAATTAGAGGGAGAAAATGTGCTCATTTCTAGAACAGGTTACACTGGAGAGGATGGATTTGAAATATATCTATCTCCAAAAATTGTTGTTAAAGTTTGGGATAATCTGATAAATTTGACAAGAGAAGTCGATGGGAAACCTTGTGGTTTAGGGAGCAGAGATACTTTAAGATTCGAAGCTAAATTACTTCTTTATGGAAATGATATTGATGAAACTACTACACCTTTAGAAGCAAATATTAAATGGACCATAGATTTTAGTAAGGATTTTATTGGAAAAGGGGGGGCTTTGCTTAGTCAGATGGAAGAAGGAATAAAAGAAAACTTGTAGGAATAGAAATATTTGATAAAATGCCTGTAAGGCACGGAAATGAAATATATAATAATAATGATGAAAATATTGGATACGTTACAAGTGGATTAAAATCTCCTACTTTAAATAAAAATTTAGCTTTAGGTTACGTAAGTATACCATATTCTTCCATAGGAAGTAAATTAACAATAATTAACAGAAATAAACGCTTATCTGCCCAAGTTGTTAAAACACCTTTTTATAGAGGAAGTGTCAAAAGCAACAAATAACAAGAAAAATATAATTGAATTTTGAAGAGGTGACAGAAAACATGAGTGATTTTCCTTATTTGCCACATACTGAAAGAGATACTGATGAAATGATGAATTATTTAAATATTAAAGACATTAATGAGTTATATCAAGATGTTCCTCAACTTTTTAACAAAGATCTTAATCTTCCTTCTTCTTTAAGCGAGTTAGAAGTAAAAGAAAAATTATTTGAATTATCTGATTTCAATAAAAATATACAAGAATTCGGTATTTTTAGGGGGGGTGCAGGCGTATATAATCATTATATTCCAACAGTTGTTTATTCGATAGCTTCTAATCGTAATTTTTTTAACTGCTTATACACCGTATCAAGCTGAAGTTTCACAAGGTACTTTGCAAATACTCTTTGAATATCAAACTTTGATTTGTGAGCTCACCGGAATGGAAGTCGCAAACTCTTCAATGTATGATGGAGCTTCTGCTTTAGCTGAAGCAATTTTAATGGCTAAAAGAATAAATGGAAGAAACAAGGTTCTAATTTCAGATTTGATACATCCGGAATATTATGAGGTGACGAAAACCTATATAGAAGCTCAAGATATAGAATTAATAGAAATAATACATAATCATCAAACAGCGCAAATTGATATTCAAGATTTAAAAACAAGATATCAAAAGAAGTTAGTTGTGTGGTAGTTTCTTACCCTAATTTTTTTGGAGTTATAGAAGATTTACAAGAAATAAGAGAAAAAGTTCCTGAAGATATTATATTAATTGTTTCAACTTATCCAATTTCTCTTGGACTATTAGAATCTCCTGGATGTTTTGGGGTAGATATAGTTGTTGGAGAAGGACAATCTTTAGGGAATTTACCTTCGTTTGGTGGACCAGGGTTGGGTTTTTTTTGCTTCAAAAGAAAAATATATAAGAAAAATGCCCGGAAGAATAATTGGCGAAACAGTTGATAAAGACGGAAAAAGAGGATTTGTAATGGTTCTTCAAACTAGGGAGCAACACATAAGAAGAGAAAGATCAACTTCTAATATATGCTCTAATCAAGCGCATAATGCTCTTTTAGCTTCAATATATTTAAACGTTATGGGAGAAAAAGGGTTAAAAGAAGTTGCTCTCCAATGTTATCATAAGGCCCATTATTTAGCTAATAAATTATTAGAAACGGATAAATTTGAAATGGTATATCAAGGTCCTTTTTTTTAATGAGTTTGTGATGAAATCAAAAATAGATCCTGTTTATATGAACAAGAAACTCATAGAACAACGCTATTTTGGTCCATTACCTTTAAAAAAAATTCTTCCCACAAAAAGGAGATCAAATATTATTTAGCGTTACTGAATTAAATAAGAAAAGAGATATCGACTTTTTATGTTCATTTTGGAGGGATTATCATGAAATTAATTTTTGAGAAATCTTCGAAAGGAAGAACTGCTTATACACTTCCTAAATTAGATGTACCTGAGTCAAATATTGATATTCCAACTCATTTAATTAGAAAAACACATCTTAATTTTCCTGAGGTTTATGAAACAGAAGTGGTGAGACATTATAATGAATTAGCTAGTTTAAACTATTCTGTAGACAGGGGGGGCTTTTATCCATTGGGTTCTTGTACTATGAAATATAATCCAGTATTAAACGAAGAAGCAGCTTCGCTTGAAGGGTTTAAAATGTTGCATCCTTATCAAGAAGAAGAAACCATTCAAGGTGCATTGGAGCTTATGTATGAATTACAAAATTTTCTTGTGGAAATAACTGGCATGGATAATATAACTTTGCAACCTGCTGCTGGAGCACATGGAGAACTGACTGGAATGCTCATTATTAGAAAATATTTGCATGATAACAACTTTAATCACAAAAATGAAGTAATTGTACCTGATTCTGCTCACGGTACTAACCCAGCTTCTGCTGCAATGGCTGGATTTAAGGTCATAGAAGTTAAATCTAATTCTGAAGGAAGAGTTGATCTAAAAAAAATCTAAAAGAATTGGTTAATGAAAATACTGCAGCGATAATGTTGACTAACCCTAACACTTTAGGAATATTTGAAAAAGATATTTTAGAAATTTCTCAAATTGCTCATCAAAATAATGCATTATTATATTATGATGGGGGGCAAATTTAAATGCCATTATGGGAAAAAGCAGACCAGGAGATAACGGATTTGATGTAGTTCATTTGAATCTACACAAGACATTTTCTACTCCTCATGGAATGGGAGGACCAGGAAGTGGTCCTGTTGCTGTTAAATCATATTTAAAAGCATATCTTCCAAAACCCATTGTATCAAGAAGAGAAAATGGTATGTATTTCTTTGATTATAATATTCCAAAGAGTATTGGGAGGGTTAGAAGTTTTTATGGAAACTTTTTGGTATTAGTGAAGGCATATACTTATATTCTTTCTATGGGAAAAGAAGGACTTAAAAAGCTAGTGAATTAGCTACTCTTAATGCTAATTATTTAAAGGAAAAATTATCAAAATCGTTTGAAATAGCTTATTCAAGCCTATGTAAACATGAATTTGTGTTAAAAGGGACTATGCTTAAAAATTATGGTGTAAACACTTTAGATTTTGTAAAAGGCTATTAGATTATGGTATACATCCCCCCTACAATATATTTCCTTTAATTGTTGATGAAGCTATGATGATAGAACCTACTGAAACTGAAAGTAAAGAAACATTAGATTTTGTAATAGATGTATATGAAAAGTATTAGATGAAGCTATAAATTCTCCAGAAGTTTTAAAAGAAGCACCACATAGTACTCCTGTAAAAAGACTTGATGAAGTTAAAGCTAATAAAGAATTAAAAGTTAGATATATAAATAATGAAGAACAAGGCTTAGATTAATCCGAGCCTTGTTCTTCATTTTACAGTTTTCACATATTCCATATAAGTTTAACTCAAAATTGTCGACGTCATATTTTGTATAATGCAAAATAAGATTGTTTATTAGAAGCTGTAGATTCTCACGATCAGTTTCAAAAATGTTCAGATCAGTCACATTTCCACATTCGTTACATATAAAATGAATATGTGGTATAACATTGGGATCATAGTGACTTTTATTACCAACTTTAATTTCTTTTACCAATCCTGCGCTTTCAAATAGTTTAACAATGTTATATATTGAGGTAAAAGAGATTCTTTCACCGTTTTTTTTAAAAGTCTTTGATGAATTTCTTCAATCGACGGATGATCATCTGAGTTAAAAGTTCACATGCTATTTTATTCTATTAGGAGTTAGTTTAATTTTGTTTTAGTAATTTAACTATTTCATCTTGATCTAATTTCATTTTTACCACCTATTTAAAAAGTCTATGAACGTAAAGACGCTTATAAGATATTATATCATACTTTAGTTGGTAAGTATTATGATTTTATAAGGTTCTTAACAGTACTTTCATATTATTAGTGATATAATTAAAAAGTATTTTGATTCGTTGAATTTAATCCTAAAATCAAAATAGTTGCATCAAACTACCAAACATCAAAAATGAAAAGATATATATAATTTTTGAATTAATATTTGATAATTTTTAGGAGGGATAAAGTGGCTACCATAAAAAAATAGGAATACTAACAAGTGGTGGGGATGCCCCCCCTGGAATGAATGCTGTTATTAGATCTGTAACAAGATGTGCAGTCACTGAAGGAATCGAAGTTTATGGATTTTTACGTGGATTTGCTGGTATTTTAGATAAAGATTATAAAAAAACTCTCCTATTCAGATGTTGGAGGAATAATGGAGAGAGGTGGCACTATTTTAAGAACATCAAGAGTACCTGAGTTTAAACTACCAGAAGTTAGAAAAGTTGCAGGTGATATCTTAAAAGAGCTGGGTATAGATGCCCTTGTTATAATAGGTGGAGAAGGCAGCTTAACAGGCGGAAATCTTTTAGCTCAAGAGCAAGGTATCCCATTCATTGGAATTCCTGGGTCTATAGATAATGATATAGCTCATACTGATATGAGTATAGGTGTAGATACATGTTTAAATACGGTGGTTGATGCTATGCAAAAATTAAAGGATACTGCTTCTTCTCATGAAAGGGCCTTTATAGTAGAAGTTATGGGAAGAACCTCAGGATATATTGCTTTAATGTCAGGTTTAGCTATAGGTGCTGAAGCCATAATAATCCCAGAAGTGCCTGTTGATTATGATTCTTTGGCAGAAAAAAATGTGGTCTGAAAGAAAAAGAGGTAAAATTAATTCTATAGTGGTTGTTGCAGAAGGTTCTGCCAGCGCATATACAGTTGCAAGACATCTGGAAAATAGAATTGGTTTTGAAACCAGAATAACAATATTAGGTCATATTCAAAGAGGAGGTTCGCCAACAGCTTTTGATAGAATATTAGCTTCGAGAATGGGCTATGAAGCTGTAAAATCTCTTTTAGATGGCAACTTTAATGTAATGATAGGGTTAAGCAGAAATGATTTAGCGAGGATTTCAATTGATCAAGTGCTTTCTGAAAAAAAATCAATAGATATGAATATTGTAAAGCTAGCGGGGGGGATTCTATCATAGAGCTACGAATCATTTTTAAAAAGTTTTAGGGGAAATATTATCATGAATGAAAATATAAAAAAATAAAAAAACACGTGTTGTTTGTACTATTGGACCTTCAACAGACGACGAAGATATTTTGAGAAAGTTAGTAGAAAATGGGATGAATGTTGCTAGACTCAACACCTCCCATGATACAATGTCTCAACATGAAAAAGGGTAGAGACATTGGTAAAATTCGAAAAGAGATGAATATACCTCTTGCAATACTGCTAGATTTAGAAGGTCCTAAAATAAGAACTGGAAATTTTGAGACAGATGAAGTAAGTTTAGTAGAGGGGGGGCAGATTTTTATTCTTACCTCTCAAGAGATTATAGGAAATAATGAAAGAGTTAGCATTAATTACAAGGAGCTTCCAAAAGATGTAAAAAAAGGTGATGTAATATTAATAGATGATGGAAAAATAAAATTAGAAGTCATTAAAACTGATGGCAAAGAAATAACAACTAATGTAATTGTTGGGGGGGAATTATTACCCATCACAGAGGTATTAATGTACCAGGTGTAGATATTAACCTTCCTCCTTTAACGCAGAAAGATAAAGAATTTCTTACCAAAGCAGTTGATTGGAATATTGAATATGTTGCCCAATCTTTTGTAAGGAAACCAGATGATATAATAAAAACTAAGAGAATTTTGACGGAAATTGGAATTCCTGATTTACCCGTTATTGCAAAAATAGAAACTCTTCAAGCTATTGATAATTTAGAAGCAATAATTGAAGAGGCAGACGGGGGGGTTATGGTTGCAAGAGGAGACTTAGGGGGGGTGGAAGTTGCGGTAGAAAAAAAATTCCTTTACTACAAAAAAAAGAATAATAGAAATAGCTAATACAATGGCAAAACCCGTAATTACTGCGACACAAATGTTGGAAAGTATGATCAACAATCCATTTCCAACACGAGCAGAAGCCACAGACATTGCAAACGCAATATTAGACGGAACTGATGCTGTAATGTTGTCTGGTGAAACTGCTGTTGGGAAATATCCTGTACAAGCTGTTAAAGTTATGAGTAGTATTGCTTGTGAAACAGAAAAATATCTTGATGATTATTCTTATAAATTTGATTATTCAACATATGGTGGTGGAGATCAAGATACAAATGCGATTTCTCAGTCTGCAATAAAAGTAGCTGAACAATTAGGAATAAAAGTAATAGTTGCAACAACTTATAGTGGATACACTGCCAGAGCACTATCTCGATTTAGAAGAAATATTAAAATTATAGCAGCATCCCCAAGATATAAAACATATAATAGGTTGGCTTTAGTATGGGGGGGAGTTACTCCTGTAATAATGCATAAATTTGTTGATACGGATAATATGTTAGAAAACGTTTCTAATATAGTTAAATCATTGGACTTAGTTTCACCAGGAGAAAGTATTATTGTCACTGCAGGCATTCCTTATGGTTTTTCAAGTAAAACCAATTTTCTTAAAATTCATGAAATATAAACGAGTAATTTGAGGTGATTTTAGTGAAATTTATTATTGAAAATGAGTTAACTCCAAAAAAAATTGTGTCAGAATTAGATAAATACATAGTTGGTCAAACCGAAGCTAAAAACTAGTGGCTATAGCTTTAAGAAACAGGATTAGGAGATTATCGTTAGATGAAGAAATTAGAAAGGACGTCATTCCCAAAAATATATTGATGATAGGTCCCACGGGCGTTGGTAAAACCGAAATTGCAAGAAGATTGGCCGAGATTGCTAACGCACCATTTGTGAAAGTTGAAGCAACACGATTCACTGAGGTAGGATATGTAGGAAAAAAAATGTTGAAAGTATGATACGAGAATTAGTAGATAATTCTATAAATATGGTAAAAAAAGAGATGATGGAAGAAGTTAAAGAAAAGGCACAAAGGGCTGTTGAAGAAAGAATTGTAGAAGCTCTTGTTCCATCTAAAAAGAAAAAAAACTCAAACATCTTTTACTGATATGTTTCAAGTGTTCACTCAACCAAATCAATATGAACAAGATAAAAATATTCGGGAAGAAGACGAAGCGATATTAAAGAAAAGAAAAGAAGTTTTAGAAAAACTACGTAATAAGGAATTAGAAGATGTAGAAATTGAAATAGAATTGGAAGAACAGGCAAGCCCGTTATTTTTGGGAATGGGTCCTGAATTTGAAGATATGGGAATGCAATTTGGAGAGATGTTTGAGAGTTTAATGCCTAAAAAAAGAAAAAGAGACGGATGAAAGTTTCTGAGGCTAGAAGAGTTTTAGAACCAATTGAAGCAGAACAATTCATAGATCAAGATAGACTTTATCAAGAAGGATTAGACAGAGCACAAAATCAAGGAATAGTATTTATTGATGAAATTGATAAGGTTGTTTCAAAAGGTTCATCTTCTGGTCCGGATGTATCTAGAGAAGGTGTACAAAGAGACCTGCTACCTATTGTAGAAGGAACAACTGTTTTGACAAAATACGGCTCTATCAAAACTGATTACATATTATTTATAGCTGCGGGTGCGTTTAGTGATTCTAAACCATCAGATTTGATCCCTGAGCTGCAGGGAAGATTCCCCATTCGTGCAGAGCTTTCTTCTTTAACCAAAGAAGATTTTGTTAGAATTTTAACTCAGCCGAAAAATGCGCTTTTAATACAATATCAGTTCCTGCTCAAAGCAGATGGAGTAGTTGTTGAATTTACTGACGATGGAATTGATAGAATGGCAGACATAGCTTATGAAGTTAACGAAAAAGTTGAAAACATAGGAGCTAGAAGACTGTATACTATTGTAGAAAAAGTTCTTGAGGAAATATCTTATGAAGCTCCCGCATCTGGAGAATGGGAAGTTAGAGTTGATAAAAATTATGTTGATTTAAGGTTAGGAGATATTGTCCTTAACGAAGACTTACGCGAGTTTATATTATAATTTATTGATTTTTTTTATTTGAAAAAAATAGGAATAATTTGAAAAATAGAAATACACATTTCTTGAAATACAACATTATAAATTTAGAAGGGACAACAAATTCCCTTCTATTTTTGTGGTAAATATTGACTACTTTTATATTTTTATTATAGACATTTTCCTTAATATTTTGTTATAAAAAAATAAAATTTGGAAGTGAGGAAGAATGGCTAATAGAGTAAAGGTTATTATCATAATTGGTTGCGGTCGGATGGGTTCAGAGTTAGCGCTTAAATTATGCAAAGATCATAACGTTATTGTAATAGATAAAGATGAAAAATCTTTTGAAAGGTTAACTAAAAATAATTTTGTAGGTTTTACGAAAATACTAGATACAAATGATATGGCTGCATTAATGGACTTAAATTTAGAAACTGCAGATATGGTATACATAGTAACCCGGATGATAATTTAAATTTTATGTTGTCATATGGGATAAAAAAATTAATGATAAAATCAATCTAGTATCAAGAGTTAATGATCCTGAAAAAAAAGGCTATTTTTACAAAAGCTAATCTAGACTTCTTTTGTCCAATTGAAGATTCTGTTAACAACCTAGTTAAAGATTTGGAGAGGAATCAATATGAATAGGACATTTTATATAATAGAGGGTTCAGGGTTAGCTTATTCGCTAGCCAAAAAGTTATTGTTATTAGGTAATAAAGTATTCTATGTGAGTAATAAAAATCTAATTTAGAAATATTAGATGGTTTAAAGGTCAATTTTCCATCTTTAGAGCTTATTAATCAAGATCCTACAGACATCAACTGGATAGAGAATTTAGATTTAGATAGAAAAGTAGAAGCAATGATAATTATATCTGAGGATGATGCCTTTAATTTTGTTGTATCTTGGTTATTAAAACAATTTTTTTTGAAGAGATAAAGATAATTGCTTTAGTCAATTCACCAGAAGATGAGATTGTGTTTCAATCTATTAAAGTTGAAACTATAGTTCCAATTAAATGGATGGAGAAACTGATTGAATCATCTTTAATTTATGAGGATGTTACAGAATTTTTTTTAATCCTTATGTTGACAAACTGTCAGTTTTAGAAATTACAATTGATCCTGGAGACAAAGCTGATAGTAAAAAGTTAAAAGAGGTCAAATTACCCCCCCAAAATGCTATCATAGGGGTCTTGATAAGGAAAAATGGTGAAATTATGGTACCAAACGGAGAAACCTCTATTCTTTTGGGTGATAGATTAATAGTGTTAGCACTTAAAGATAAAGTTGACGAAGTGGTAAATGCTTTAAAATAGAAGGTGAAAATGTGTCTTCATATCGTGAATTTCTTATCTTAAGATATAAAGCAATTTTTAGAAACGTAGGAAACATAACTATAGGCTTGTCTCTATTAATACTAGCAATTTCTTTTTTTTGCCCTCATAAATGATGGAAATAAGTTATTTTTCTCTTTTTTTATTCCAGCAATCTTAACATTTTTAACTGGATTATTCTTTAGAATAATAAGTAGAGGAGAAAGAAAGAAAGAATTAAGTATTCATGATGCTACTGTTACCGTCTTTTTAGTTTGGAGTCTTGCAATATTTTTATCTTCTCTTCCTTTCATTTTTGCAAATTATTTAAATTTTACTCAAGCTATTTTTGAATCTACAAGCGGATGGACCGGTACAGGTCTTTCAATGTTTTTAGATGTTGAAATATTACCTAAATCTATTTTATTGTGGAGATCAGTTACTCAATATGTAGGTGGTGCTGGTTTTGCAATTATTACTGTAATTATAGCAGGATCTGTAGGTGCAGGAATTTATCAAGCTGAAGGGCGAAGCGATAATTTGGTTCCAAATTTAAGGGAGTCTGCAAAAATTATATTGAGAATATATATTATTTGGGCAATTATAGGGACAATTTTATTAATGACAATAGGTAAGCTACCTTTTTTTTGATTCATTTAATCACACACTAACTGCTTTGGCAACAGGTGGATTTTCAACAAAGAATTTAAGTATAGGTGCTTATAATAGTTTAAGTGTAGAAATAATTATTATGATACTAATGATAATGGGAGCAACAGGATTTGGAATTCATTATGCTGCGATTTTAATGGTTAAAAATTTTTTTAGATATAGAAAAGAATTGAAAAAAAGGAGTACTCACCAAACTCGAATTTAAAGAAAAAAAATAAGATCTGAACCTTTTCTAAAAAAAATCCTGAACCCAGACTAATGTTTGTTATACTATTAATATTTTCAACCCTACTTTTTTTTGTTTTCTCTTTTACAAATGTATGGCATAAAAGAAGGGATAATCAACTCAATATTTCAAAGTATTTCTTCACTAACGGGAACCGGTTTTTCAACCGTATCATTTATTAATTGGAATTCTTTTGGCTTGCTTATCCTTACATTGTTAATGATTTTTGGCGGTATGATGGATTCCACCTCTAGTGGTTTGAAGTTATACCGTATTTATATAGCTTTTGAACTAGTACTTAATCAAATTAAATCTTTTTCAAACCTAGTGGAACAACTTTTTATTTGGAAGTTTACAAGGGAATTTCCCGTAAAAGATAGATGTTGATGCTATTAAAAATGTGATAGTTGTGTTTACTGCATATTTTGTAACTTATTTTGTAGGGGTATTCGTTCTGCTAGGCTATGGATATTCTCTACCTAATGTCTTGTTTGAATTGGCTTCAACTGTTTCAAATGTTGGATTATCTGTTGGAATAACAGGCCCTCAAGCCCCACTAGGAGTTTTGTGGACTGAAATAATTGTAATGTATCTAGGAAGATTAGAATTTTTTTGTAATTATTAATTCATGCATAAAAATTATTCGAGATTTAAGAGAGGTAACAACATTTTAGTTTATTATATAATACTTGAACGACTAATTAGTTTTCATATAGAAAACTAATTTTAGAAAATTATGTTTACGTACACTTATATCAACCAATATAAGTTAGACATGATCGATTTTTTTCTAATTTATAAAAAAAATATATTAAACACATAAAGTTTGTAGAAGATTTATTTATATAAAAACTTTTGAAATAAAATTATGTTTTCTTTAGTAAAATTAATCATTGTTCACAAAGTCTATAAATTCGTTAGTTAAAATTATTTTTTTTCATTTCATTGACTTATAGAATCATTTAATTAAAATTTTCGTATATTATCAATTCATAAGTGCTATCGACATTATCCTTTAACTGATCCAGCAAGTAGACCTCTAACAAAATATCTACCTAGGAGTATGTAGACTATCAAAGTAGGAAGTGCAGCTAATAATGCTCCTGCCATTTGTACATTCCATTCGACCACTTGGCTTCCTGCTAAATTAACTAGAGCTACAGTAATAGGTTGTTTAGTAGGATCACTTGTAACTGTTACTGCAAATAAGAATTCATTCCAAATATTAGTGAATTGCCAGATTATAACAACGACAAAACCTGGCATTGAAATTGGAAGAAGAATTTTTGTATATGATTGCCATATATTTGCACCATCTACGGAAGCAGCTTCTATTAGTTCATCTGGTATTTCTTCGTAGTAATTTTTAAACATTAAGGTGGTAATTGGAATTCCATATATAACATGAGCAATTATTAATGCAGGAATAGTACCATACAATCCAGTTTTTTTGGAAGAATTGTATAAGAGGGAATAAGACACTTTGATAAGGTATGAACATTCCAAACAATAATAATGCAAAGATTAAATTTGAATATTTAAATTTTAGTTTGGATAATGCAAAACCATTTATTGACCCAATCATTGCAGAAATTAGTGTTGCAGGAATTGTAAGATATAAACTATTTTTAAGATTTGGACTTAGTCTAGCGAAAGCCACTTTAAAACCATCTAAAGATATTTTCTTTGGTAAATTCCACATTGTGGCAATAGATACTTCTTCAAATGGTTTAAAAGAAGTACTTATTGTTACATAGAATGGAATAATATAAAATATTGTAAAAATAATTAAAATGATATAATATACAATTGTTGAAGTTTTACTCGTTCTTTCAGCCATTATTTTGACCCCCTAAAAGAATAGTAAAGATAAGGAATTATTACTACCGCAACCATAACTAACATTATTATTGCTATTGCTGAAGCAATGGCATATCTGTTAGACCTAAACATTTGTTCAAACATATAAATAGCAGGCATATCTGTAACATTATTTGGACCACTTCCTGTCATTGCATATATTAAGTCAAATATCTTCAATGACATGTGTCCTATAACTATCATTGCACTCAAAGTAATAGGTCTTAACATAGGCATTTTTATTCTCCAAAAGACTTGAGTTCCTGTTGCTCCATCGACTTGAGATGCCTCGATCAATTCTTCAGGAATTGCTCTTAACCCTGCTAAATACATTGCCATGACGTAACCAGACATTTGCCAAACAGCAGCAATTATAACCGGGATAAGGGCTAAATTAAACTTACCAATTGATTGGGTGCTTGTATACCACATCCATTGGAATTTTGATAAGCCGATTTTTGAAGTAAAAGATTAATACCCTGAGGATCTGAAGGAAGATTTCCAGGTGCAAATATCCAACCCCAAACAGTTCCTGTAACCACATAGGAAATCGCCATTGGAAATAAAAATAGATTTTGGAAAAAAAATTAGAACCTTTTAACTTTTTATCAATTATATTAGCAAGAAATAGTCCAAGTATTACACATCCTGCGAGAAAAAAATAATGTAAAAAAATAAAGTATTCCACATATCAGTTTGAAATCTAGGATCTTGGAAAAGTCTTTGATAATTTCTTAATCCTACAAAATTATACTCGCCCTTAACTAAAGCAGAAAAACTATTCCAATTTGAGGTAGAAGTCCTTATAGTTAGAAATATGAAATAATAAACAAATATGCCAATAAAATTAATGATGGTAGAATTATAAAAAATCCTGCTCTGGATTTCTTTTTTTTGAACAGACATTATATCACCTCTTCACAGATTTTAAAAAGACCCGGTTCACATGAACCGAGTCTTTTACTAATTTCTTTGAGCAAGATTAATCTGTTAATAAACCTACATCTTCAGCTGCCCAAAGAATCATTTGTTTCGCCTGAGTAATATTTTTTTGTAGTAACAAGAGCATTCACTGCGTCGTTAAAGGAAGTTACAAATGCTTCTGGTGCAGCAGAACCATGTACTATTGAAGGGCTAATCGCTAATGTTCTGAAGTCTTCAGCAGTTTCTATTAGATAGGGATCATCTCCAGGATTTGCATCAACTCTGCCTGGAATAGAACCTTTTATAGGATTAAATATTTCTTGTGCTCTTGGAGAGGCTAAATATTCTAAGAAAATAAGTGCATTATTTCTGTGAGGTGCATTTTTAGGTAATCCAAATGTATCTGATATTAAAACAAATACTGCTTGAGTCCCAGGAAGTTCAAACCAACCAAAGTCTTCGCCAGGGGGGGTCCATCCTAATTCTTTAAAATAACCTTCTGCCCAGTCTCCCATTAAATTGAAAACTGCTTTGTTATCATACAAAAGTCTTGCGGCTTCTTGCCATGCCAAGGCAGCGTGATCAACATTAACATAGTTTATGAGTTGAACCATTTTCTGAAGTGCACTATCAAGTCTATTGTCGTTAAAAGATAATTCTCCATTAAATAGAGCATTGTAATTTGCAGCACCAAATTCTGCAACCATTAGATTTTCTACAATTTGACCAGCTTCCCATTTCTCTTTATCACCCATTGCTAAAGGAATGTATCCAGAAGCTTTTGCCTTATCTAATGCAGCTATAAATTCTTGCCATGTTTCAGGTTCTTTTGTTAAACCAATCTCGTTAAACAATTTCTTGTTGTAGAAAATAACATTGCTTCTATGAATAGTTAATGGAATTGAATATACTTCCCCTTCATAACTAACTATGTCTATTAAACCACTTGGAAATTTATCGTATGCACCCCAAAGTTTGAGGTAATCAGTTAAAGGTTCCATCAGTCCTGGAATAACATACGTGTCTGTTAATTCCCAACCTGCGTGTACTTGGAATGTATCAGGAGGGTTGCCACCCAGCATTCTTGTTTTCAATACAGCTTTTGCATTGGTACCTGCACCGCCAGCTACAGTTGCGTTGATGACTTTAATGTTTGGATATAACTGTTCAAAATCTGCAATCGTTGCTAATAATGCAGCTTCTTCACCTCCACCGGTCCACCAACTGAAAATTTCTATTTCTCCACTTTGAGCAAATACAGTCATCAAAGTTACAAAACTTAACAAGATTAATACAAGCCACTTTTTCATACCTTCATACCTCCTTTTTAAAATGATTACATGTAACACCGACACTTGTGTAAAAAAAGAAGAAGGTGCATAAAGGTGCATAAATATATTAAATCGATATGCGTTAGTATTAAGTTTAGTGTTTCAATAGAAATTGATATGGAGAAGACACTATTTGCTCAATAGCAATTGAAGCGGCACCAGCTAAAATTGCACTTTCTTTTTTTTGAAGCGACTAAAATCTTTGGAGATTCTAAAGAAAAACTATATTCTTCAACAATTCGTTTTATTTCTCTAATTAGATGATATCCTCCATTTAGTATTCTTCCACCAATTATTACAGCTTCTGGACTAATCGTATTAACTAAATTTACAATACCAATAGCAAAAGCCTGATTTATTTCACAAAGTGTTTCATAAATATCTGCATTATTTTTAGAAAGTTTGAGTAATTCTTCAATAGGAAGTTTATATTTTTCAGTTAGTTTATAAAGACCTCCTTCATTTTCTAATTGAATAAAATCCCTAGAAAATAGAGTATGACCAATTTCACCAGCTGAATTAAAAGCTCCTCTGTATAATTGTCCATTGATAATTATTCCTGCACCAATTCCTGCATCTCCAACAACAAATACATAATTTTGATAATTTTTTTTCCATGTCCAAACCATTTTTCACCAAGTGCAGCACCATTTGCGTCATTTTCTAGCCATACAGGTATTTTATAGTGTTTTCGATTTGTTTACATAAAGGATAATTTTTCAATAGTGGAAAAGGATGAACGGATTCTAGTACCTTTTTATCACTATCAATTATTCCAGGCATTACAACCCCTATACCTTTTATTCTATCAACATCAAATTTAAAATTTGAAATTGTTTCATCCACAATATAATATATATTTTCTAAAATATCGTTGGGTTTTGCATAAGAATTAATTTCTTTTTCTGAAAAGATATATTCTTTCCATTAAGATTATAAACCCCCCCTGTCCGTACAATATTTACTCCAAATTCAATTCCAACAACATAAAAGCGTCTTCATTAATTTTTATCAATTTTCTTTTTCTACCTACTTTACCGTCTATAGTGCCAACTTCTTCTATTAAGTTTACTTCTAAAAACTCATTAATTATATTTGTAATAGTTGCTCGTGTGAGGCCAGTAATGTTTGCAAGCTCAGTTCGTGTTGTGGTCCCTAGTGAATTTAATATTTCTATTACCATTGTTCTATTTTGTTCTTTAACAAGTTCTAAATTATAAGTATTATTTGGCATTAATATCTACCCTCTATTATTTGTCTTTCAAACTTTTTAACCATTCCTTTCTATAAAATTAAAATATATTTATAGAGAAAGTCAAATTCTCTTACAGTGAATTAAAGGTGAATAAATCCTTTAGGCGTTAAATATTAGTGAAAAAGTAAAAAAAATCATAGTTTTTTTAATTTATTTAACAAATAAAAAAAATAAAATAATTGAATACGAAACCAACAATACTTGAACGACTATTTTGTTTATCATAAACAAAATACCTATAACAAATTGAAAAAAAACTAATCTTATAACTATAATTCTTATATATTGTTATTTGTTTTCTTGTTCCTCTCTAACTATATTGATAATTTCCTTTCCTATTTCTATGTATACAAGTTCTTCGCATAAATTAGTTGCATGGTCTGCAATTCTTTCAATGTCCCTAGCTAATAAGATATAAGGAACGACTAGTTCTTGACTGAAATCCGGATCAGATAGTCTATTTATAGCTTTTTTTTCTAACTTCAATTTCTAACTCGTCTACAATGTCATCTTTCTTCCAGATTTTTATTGCGGAATCTACATCACGTTCTTCAAAAGCCTTATAAGCTCCTTTTATCATCTCAATAGCAACTTTTAACATTTGATTAATTTCTTTTGCTTCTAATATTTCATATATATCAAAATTTTGATATTGCTGTGTTTTTTTTCAGCAATATTACATGATAAATCGCCTATTCTTTCTAAATCGTTGGATAGTTTTATCATAGTAATTGCATACCTTAAATCTTTTCCCATAGGTCTGAATCTGGCAAGAATTTGATAAACAGATTCTTCAATTTGGCGGTTCATTTCGTCAATTTCTTCATCTGAATCAAGAATCATTTGGGCTAAAACTAAATCTTTATTTTTTTAATGAAGAGATTGAGTCTTCAAGCATCTTTAATACGTCAGATAATAATTTGGATAATGTTCCTCGTAATAGAGTTAGTTCAGTTTCAAACCTTGTAAAATCCATTATTCCACCTTCTTTTTTTTATCATAATTTATTAAATTTTTTTTCAAACAATCAATATTAGCTAATTCTTCCATTCAAGTAATCTTCTGTAAGCTGTTTCTTAGGATTTCTTACCATATTTCTAGTTGGCCCCCATTCAATTAATTCGCCTTGATACATGAAATACATATAATCAGATATTCTTGTAGCTTGTGCTAAATTGTGAGTAACTATTATTATAGAATAATCTTCTGATAAATGTTCAATTAAATTTTCTATTTTTGTGTAGCAATGGGATCTAATGCTGAAGTAGGTTCATCTAATAATAAAATTTCTGGATCTACAGCTAATGCCCTCGCAATACAAAGTCTTTGCTGTTGACCTCCAGATAAGTTTCTCGCTGGTTTGTTTAATTCATCTTTTACCTCATCCCACAAGGCAGCTCTTTTTAAAGCTAACCTTACAATTTCATCTATCCTTCTTTTATCTTTTAAACCATGTATTTTCAAACCGAAAGCAACATTTCATATATTGACATTGGAAATGGAACAGGTTTTTGAAATACCATACCTATTTTTTTTCTTAGCATAGTAATGTCAATATCTTTGTCATAGATGTTTTTCCCGTCATAAATAATTTCTCCTGATGCCCTATAATCAGGAATTTCATCATTGATTCTGTTAATACTTCTAAGTAATGTGGTTTTTCCACAACCAGAAGGTCCTATGATAGCGCTAATTTTATTTTTAAACATGTGCATGTTAATATTTTTTTAATATTTGTTTTTGGTCGTACCATCCATTAAAGTTTATTATTTTTAATATTGTTTTTTTCTGTTGTAATTTGTTCAAACATTTTTTTTCCTCCTTCCTTATTTGAAATGCAATTAAATAAATTATTAAGATCAGAATCAATAAAAATGAAGATGTTGCTTTTGCCATCCATTGAGCTTCAACTCCATATGACATTGTTATAAAATAAATATGTGTTGGTAGAGTCATAACAGGGTCTAATAAGGAAGTTGGAAGTTTTGTCGAGTAAAAACAGCACCTGTTAATAAGACTGGGGGGGCAGTTTCACCTATTACTCTACCTGAACCAATTAATATAGCTGTGATTATTCTTTTCTTCCCCCCCGCTGGTATTAAAATTTTAAAAATAGTTTCAGTTTTTTTTGCTCCTAAGGCGAATGCAGATTCTCTTAATTCTCTAGGCAGTGCTACCAATGCTTCTCTTACTGAAGATGCAATAACTGGTAATGTCATAATAGACAACGTTAAACTTCCACTTAATATTGATGTTCCAAATCCTAAAGTGATTGAAAATAAAGTTAACCCGAATAATCCATAAACTATTGATGGAACACCTGAAAGAGAGGTTACAGCGATATCTATTATTTTACCAATTAATGATTTTGAGCCATATTCAGAAAGAAAAACACCGGTCAATAATCCTAATGGAATGGATATAAGTAAGATGAGGGCAATCATTATTAAGCTTCCCAATATGGCAGGTCCAATTCCCCCCCCTTGCGTCATGGCTTTTTTTTGGGTATTCAAAGAAAAAAAAGAAGGTTTAAAAAAATCTAGTGCCATCAATTATAACTATTGAGATTATTAATATTATTGAAAAAAAGTTATATAACTAATTGTTCTAAATATTAAAGAGACTAGAGAGTCTACAGATTGTTTTTTTCTTCATTTTGTTTTACCCCCCCTATAACTGTTTTTGAAATTAAAGTAAGAATAAAAGAAATTGTTAATAAGATAAGACCTGCAGTGAATAAAGCTGAATAATGTAAACTTCCAACAGATACTTCTCCCATTTCACTAGCTATGGCAGCAGTTAAAGGTCTGACTGGATCAAAGATTGATTTAGGTATAATAGCGGCACCACCAGCTACCATTAACACAACTATTGTTTCCCCCCCAATTATTCTATTAACAGTTAAAATGATTGAATTTAGAATTCCAGACGATGCCTCTTTAGTAACTATTTTAAATCCAGCTGTGAATTTACTCGCACCTAGAGCTAAAGCGCTTTCTTTTAAGCTTTGATCTACAGAAGACAGGGATTCTTCCATTAATGAAGCTGCATAAGGTAATGATAATATTGTTAAACCAATTGATGCGGTAAGCAAATTGCCAGGAGACCATGCTCCTAACTTCATTACTATTGGTGAAACGTAAAAAATAAAAATGTACCAATAATAACAGATGGTATTCCAGATAACAAATCAATTGTAGATTTTATTATTTTTCTTTCAAATGTGTTTGCGTAATTGTATAAGAAGAAAGAAATAATATAACCAAGAGGCAGGACAAATAGCGATGATAAACCGGTTAATATTAGTGATCCTATTATCATAGCTAGCATTCCAAATTCTGGTGGGTCATATGTAGGATACCAGTAAATACTAAAAAAATATTTCTTTACCGACCTGCGTTAATGCAGGAATAGATTCTTTAATAATGAAAACGAACAAACCAACTACAACCAATATTCCAACAAAAGCGAATAAAAAGATGACAGTTTTATTAACCCCGTCTTTAACATCTCTCCAATTCATTTTAACACTCCTTGGCTTGAGATTTATTATTAATTTAATGATGTACGTGTTATTGATTAACATAATCAATAACCATAAGCAGCTATATATCCGGCTTCCTCTAAAAGGTCTTGTCCCTTTGCGATAGAGCAAAGGTTATATACTCTTTATGGTCCAGAACTTGGATATCCATGGGTGGCGTCTAAAAACATGAATAAAGGTCTAGAAATTGGATAAGAGCCGTTCAGAATGTTGATTTTATTTGGTATAATTCCGTTAACAGAGAGAATTTTAACATCACCAGTTACATAGCCTACCCCCATGTAAGCAATAGCATATTTACTGGTGGCTATTGCTTGAATTTCCGCACTTGTAGACTCAAGCATTAGTACGTTTGGAGACATTCTTTGTCCTTTTAGAACTTTCTCAACAAATGTTTCATAAGTTCCAGAAGCGCTGTTTCTAGAGTAAGCTACTATTCTTTGATTAGGCAAATTCGGATTTATTTGATTCCATCTAGTAATTTTACCGGTATAAATTCCTGCAAGTTGTTCAATTGAAATATCATTTATTCCGAGTTCAGGACTTACGATTATTGCCAAACCATCATATCCAATTACAATTGGAATAAAATACTTTTCTTCTTTATGCATTTGTTTTATTTCTGAATCTTTCAACCATCTACTGGAATTAGCAATATCAGTTGTTCCACTGAATAAAGCAGTAATTCCTGTAGAAGATCCTGCACCTTCTACAGTTATATGTAATTCAGGAGATATTTTGTTTAATTCTTCTACCCACAGTTGTACAATTGGAAAAATAGTGTTTGATCCTTTAATAACTAATGTTTGAGAAAATGAAAGCAAAATACTAGTTACAATAAAAATAATTAAGAAAATTTTTTTTCATCTTTCTAACCTCCTCGTATAATAGTACTACCCACTTTAGAAATTCTAAAATCTGCACTACATAAGTTTCGTATTTGTTTATACAAAATACCTTCCAACTTCTAATCCTTACTAATTCTTAATTTTCGACTTTTTTTGGTACTTGTACCGAAGGAGGGGGGGAAGGGCTCCTCGCTGGACCTGTTATAAATTCAAATGCTTACTTTTAGAAAATATTCATTTCTATCGTCACTATAATAGTATCGCTTTTTTTATAAATTATGATATTTATATCTTAATAAGATGGTGTAGAAATTTTTCATCTTTATTATTTAACCATAAAATTATAAAATAGTAAATAAAGAAAGTTTAA
>JMBV01000039.1_pt1 | contig 50144 bp, 81 predicted proteins | sample 616531 | NCBI WGS metagenome assembly JMBV01 (sample SAMN02727904, study PRJNA239997) | anaerobic digester metagenome | biome: anaerobic digester; isolation source: mesophilic anaerobic digester inoculated with municipal waste water sludge... | place: Germany: Bielefeld University, CeBiTec ...
CATACCAATCATCATTGAAGTGATGGCACTTCTTTTTTTTATTAATGATGTCATTCCAGATCTACCACGGTTATACCTGCTCCGCCAAATTGAACATGTTCATCCTGATAATGCGCCACGCCGTTCACGCTACCCAGGTACTCCCTTATAATCTGCCGCAGGGCACCTGTCCCGGTGCCGTGTAGAATACGAACACGTGAAACGCCAAGCTGTATGGCATCGTCAATAAAGTAGATCACGGCCTGCAGTGCTTCGTCACCACGCATTCCTCTAACATCAATATCCTGCTTGAAATTCAATCTCCTTTCATGCATAAAATCGCGTGTGTTAGATGTTCTCTTCTCTTTTTTTTAAGTTGATTGGCGCTAACTTGTTCAAGCTTGTCCAGATCTACAGTTGACTTTATCATCCCGAAAGCGACAGTCGCCCTTTTACCGGAAATATCCAAAACCTCTCCCACCGAAGCCTGTCCTTTAAATCGCACGGTATCTCCTACCTCCGGCTTTTTCACCTGTTGTGCAGCATCTGCTGGAAGTGTCTTTTGCTTCCTTTTCCGCCTTCCACGGGCTTTTACTTCTGAAGCTCCATCAGGTTCAATTTTATCCTTGAATTCACGAAGCGATTGTCGTGCCTGTTTTGTTTTTTTTCTTTATCAGCCTGCGACTCTTTAATCTGCCTGATAGTACTCTCTATACGGGCATTGCTTTCCTGGATAAGCTTTTCAGCCTGTTGTTTTGCTTGCAGGATTATCTCCTTTTTCTGTTTATCTATCTCTTCGAGTCTGGTTTCAAATTTCGATGTCAGCTCTTCCAGATGCTTCCTTTCACGGCGTATCTCGTCTCTTTTGCGCTCCCAGTAGCGCCGGTCGCGTGAAATATCCTGCAGATATTTGTCCATATTGATGTAATCGTTGCCCACTATCTCCGATGCCTGATAATCACATCTTCGGGAAGGCCAATTTTACGGGCTATCTCCACGGCGAACGAGCTCCCCCCCGGATTACCAATTGATAACCTGAAAAGGGGTTGCATCTCATGCCGGTCATAAAGCATGGCTCCGTTAACCACTCCCTCATGCTCATTGGCAAAATGCTTCAGGTTCTGGTAGTGGGTAGTGATAACTCCAAACGATTTCTGACTATTGAACCTGTCGAGCAACGCCTCCGCAATAGCTGCTCCAATCTGCGGTTCGGTACCGCTTCCAAATTCATCGATCAACAGCAGCGAATTGCCGTTGCAGTTCTTTCCGAAAAACTTCATGTTCATCAAATGTGAACTGTATGTAGAAAGATCGTTCTCTATAGACTGCTCATCACCAATATCGATAAAAATATCGTGGAACAAGCCCACTCTCGAGTTCTCTTTCAGTGGTATCAGCAGCCCGCACTGCACCATGTATTGCAATAGACCTACTGTTTTCAGGCATACTGATTTACCTCCGGCATTGGGACCGGAGATCACAAGTATCCTGTTCTTGTTATCAAGTGTGATGTCAAGTGGTACAATCTTTCTGTTCTGTTTTTTTAAGGGCAAGGAAGAGCAAAGGGTGTACCGCCTCCACCCAATCTATCTGCTGCACGTTGTCCACGGAAGGCTTGATTCCGCCTGTAAGCATCGCAAAAGATGCTTTTGCCTGAATAAAATCTATTTTAGCCAGAAACTCATACGACTCCAGCAGATCCGGCAGAAAAGGCCTTAGCCAGCTGCTGAATATTGTCAGTATTTTAATGATCTCCCGGCGCTCATCCGCCTCCAGTTCACGGATGCGGTTGTTGGCCTCCACCACCTCCGATGGCTCAATGAAGACTGTTTTCCCTGATGCGGATTCGTCGTGTACGATTCCCTTTATCTTACGCTTGTAAGAAGGATTAACAGGGATCACCAGCCGTCCGTCACGCATGCTCGGCGAAACATCCTTATCTACAAATCCTTCAGCCTGTGCCTTACGCATGATAGTGTTCAGGCTTTTTGAAATACCATTCATAGTAGAGCTCAGTTCGCGACGGATATTCGACAATTGGGGCGATGCATTGTCCCTCACCTGGCCAAGATCATCGAGTATTATGTCTATTCTTTTGGTGATCTCCGGATAGGTGATCAATGTTTCTGTAAGAGCAAGCAGATTAGGGTATTTGGGTGTTTGTCATCGTCACGATGCAGAAATGCCACAATCCCGTTAATGGTCTGCAGTGAACGGCGTAATTCAAACAGAGCACCCTGGTCTATCCATGCCCTTCTATACGTATACGTTTCAGTACCGGCCGCATATCATAAAAATGGCCGTCGGGAAAAGAATCCTCCTCTTTCCTTATTCTAACAAACTCTTCGGTCTGGGAGAGATGAGTCGTTATCTCGTTGTAGGAGGCAGAAAAGTGCATCTCTTCCACCTTCTCTTTTCCCAGCTGGCTCAGACATCGCTCCGAAAGAAGTTGGCGTACTCTGTTAAACTCTATCTTCTGCTCAAAATTATCGGGATAAATCACTTTTTAATATTAATGTGAGGTTAGAAACACTGTTTACGGCACAAAATTACAACATTAAACCGAATTTATCTAAAGGGAATTTGTCTGAAAAGCACTAAAATCTATCATCCCATTTACTGCTGTCTCCCACAAGTGAAAGAGATAAAAACAGTGAGAATTTTAAAATTAAGCCCGTATTGAATGTTTTTTTTGAAATTGGTATTGCAGAATTCAAAAAGAAGTGCTACTTTTGCACCTCGAATTTAGGGCAGTAAACTTTAGTTTTGTGTACCTTTTTTCAGATATTTCAATAAACAGCCAGGCTGGATAGAGCCCATGATTCATAATCATAAGGTCTGAAAAGCAGTTGACAAAGGCTGTAATTATTTAATGGCGAGATAGCTCAGTTGGTTAGAGCGCATGATTCATAATCATGAGGTCCCGGGATCATGCCCCGGTCTCGCTACATTCACAATCAAGCAGTTACATAAAAAGAGAATGTAGCTGCTTTTTTTATTTGCGGGTAATTTGCGCACTCATAATATTTACAAAATATTTAGCCGCTATCGAACCATATGCGAAATTTCAGCAACAAAGTAATCTGTATACGTTTGAAAAATATAAAAACAGATCGATACCTGTAAATATTTAATCATTTCCTTGTTCATTAATTATATTTATATTTTATTTGTATAATATAATTAAATATTATATTGGAATCCATGATTTATTAGTATTTCGCTTATTCATAAAACCAAAATTATGAATAAATTTAAATTAATAAAACATTTTAAAAATCAACTTCTGGAGAATATTATTTCTTTCCGGCTGAATATATCACAGGTAAAATATTTAATGACAGACTATAATGTAAAATAGAATTATTTATCTCATTACTGAATTAATTAGATATTCATATTAAATATTCAAATTTAATTTAAATGCATTTAGACATGTTTATTTATTAAAAATCTTATGTATGAGAAATATTAACTTCAAATTAACAAAAGCTGCATTTATGGTAATGCTGAAGTTGTTATTTGTGTTTTTATGTTATCCTGTTATGGAAGCATATGCAAATACAACAATAGATGAAACTGTTCAAAGCAGAATGCTTATCAGAGGCAAAGTAATTGACATAAGTGGAAATTCTTTACCCGGAGCCAATGTTACGGTTGAAGGAACTACTCGTGGCGTTGTAACTGATACTGAAGGTTATTATGTAATAGAAGCTGAAAAAGGAGAGGTGCTTATCTTTTCTTTTATTGGTTTTCATGAACAGAAAGTAACAATTGGAAACAGATTGGCAATAGATGTCACTTTGACAGAAGAAACAACACTCCTGGATGAAGCTGTTGTTGTTGGTATGGGTAAACAAAGGAAAGTAAGTGTGATAGGTTCTATTTCATCTGTGTCAACCCAAGATTTAATGATTCCACAGCGCTCCTTAGTGTCCTCATTGTCTGGACGCATAGCCGGTGCGACTATTGTACAGCGTTCAGGAGAGCCGGGATATGACAATGCATCATTTTGGGTGAGAGGATTATCATCATTTACTTCGAGTGCACCACTTATTCTGGTGGATGGTGTTGAAAGAGATATGAATAATGTCTCAATAGAGGAGGTAGAATCAATTTCAATATTAAAAGATGCATCTGCTACTGCTGTGTATGGAGTCAGAGCTGCTAATGGAGTTGTGGTCATTACAACTAAAAGAGGTATTGCTCAAAAACCGGTAATTGATGTAAAAATGGAAACAGGTATTTCCGATCTGCCAAATTTGCCTAAGTTTTTGGATGGAGCTAATTATGCCATGCTATATAATGAAGCATTGGGACATGAGAATTATTCAAAAGATTACATTGAGAATTTGAGAGACAACTCAAATAGATTTATTTATCCCAATGTAAACTGGTTTGATGAAATCTTTAAAAAAATGGTCTACAAACAGCAATGCAACAATCAATATTAATGGAGGAGCAGAAAGAGCCCGTTACTTTGTTAGTGCAGGTTTTTTTTCAAGAAAAAGGGAATCTGAGGAATTATCCTCTTAATAATTATGATTCTAATATCACTGTAAAACGATATAACTTCCGCTCTAATATTGATATGAACCTGACAAAGTCAACGATTGTCAATTTAGAACTTGGAGCGAATCTTATGGATCAGCATGAACCCGGAGTTGGGAACAGGACTCTCTATTCAACATGGTTTAACAGCCCGGTGGAAGAGCTTTACTATTGGGCATATCTATCCAATCCTCTTGCAGCTCCAGTACGTTTGCCTATAGGGAAGAATGTAGATGGAAATACTTTATGGGGCGTGGGTGCTCCAAGTCAGATCGGGGAATTGAATCCGGCAGAAAGGTTGTTGGGATCAGGATACCATACAAGATATACCTTTCAAATAATGAGTCAGCTGATTCTAAATCAGGATCTTTCATTTTTGTTAAAAGGCTTGAATTTAAAGGGTTTTTTTTCATATGACGGATATAATAATTCCTCTCAGGCACGTTTAAAACAAATGTCAACATACGCCGTTGACAAAATTGATGACGATACAGGTGAATTTACCGTAAAAGAGATTACCAAAGGTTCCGATGTAATGGGGTATTCGTTTAACTCAGGCTCATCAAGGGCTATTGAAGCTAAAGCACAATTAAACTACGAACAAATTTTCATGAATTCACACCGTGTAGGGGGAATGCTTATGTATTATCAGCGTGACTTCAACAATAATACTGCCTCAACATCAATAACCTCATTCCCATATAGAAAGCAAGGTATAGCGTTTCGTTCCACATATTCATTCAGAGATACTTATTTCACTGAATTTAATATTGGATACAATGGTTCAGAAAATTTCCCCCCCAAACAAGATCGTTTCGGTATATTTCCTGCCATTGCATTAGGTATGTAATATCAAATGAAACATTCTGGAAATTTAAACCTGTCAATTTTTTTAAAGCTTAGAGGCTCTTATGGCTTAGTCGGTTCCGAGGCGTTACCAAACAATTTGCGCTACGCTTACCTATCAACCTGGGGGGGTAGCGGATTGGGTGGATATGCGTGGGGGGGATACAATCCTACTGCTGTAGGGGGGGATTGGGTGAACAGCAAGTTGGCTTAACAACACTGACCTGGGAAAAAGGACTTAAGAAAAATCTGGGGGGGATTGAATTTAAATTGTTCAACGATCTGTTTTCATTCGATTTTGATCTGTTCCATGAAAAAGATATGATATACTTATTACAAGATCTTCTATTCCCGCTATATCAGGATTTAATCAATCACCATTTGCAAATATGGGTAAAATGGTAAACCGTGGATTTGAAACAACCATCGAGGTAAATGAACATATAGATAAACTCAATTATCGCATTTATGGAAATTTCGCCTTCAACAGAAATAAGATATTATTTAATGATGAACCACAAGGTGTTTCTCCGCAACGGATGTTAACAGGAAGAAGATATGGGCAGCAATTCGGACTTACTGCTATCGGGCTTTTAAGGATCAGGAAGAGATAGATAATAGTCCGGAGCAAACTTTTGGAGCGGTGCGCCCTGGTGATGTTAAATATGCCGATTTAAACGGCGATGAAGTTATAGATATTGATGATATATCGCCTATTGGTTACTCCAGTATTCCTGAAATAAATTATGGCTTCGGAGCTCAGTTTCTGTGGAAAGGATTTGATCTTGGAATCTTTTTCCGGGGGGCCAGGCTAATGTGACATATTCATTGGGCGGGTCTACATTTATTCCATTCAGTGAAGGAGTTGGCAAAGGAAATGTATTTGCAAAAGCATTAGATAGATGGACTCCGGAGAATCCTAACCCGAACGCTTTTTATCCGCGTATGTCAAACGGAAGGTCAACCAACAATTGGCAGATATCAACACGAACAATTTACAGCGGGGATTTTTGCGACTGGGTGATTTGGAATTTGGGTATAATATAAATAAAAATACATTTCAACCTATGGTATGCAGGGACTAAGGCTTTATCTACTGGCTACAAATGTAGCGCTCTGGTCTAAATGGGATATGTGGGATCCTGAAACAGGTACACAAAACGGAAATAGGTATCCTTTACCCAGGAAATTAAACTTTGGTTTAAGAGCAACTTTCTAAAACAGATCATTATGAAAAATTTTATATTTTTAATTCTAATAGCGTTTATAGTTATTACAACTAATTGTTCTGATTTCCTGGATAAAATACCCGAAGATATCAGGACAGATGAAAAGTCTGGGCTAACAGAAACGATGTACTATCTTATCTTGCAAATATTTACGCAGCTATTCCAAGACACAACCTTCATCAAGATGATCCATGGCTGGGCTGTTCTGACGAGATTGACAACTCATGGACTGTTTATAATACATATCCAATCAATTTAGGAAACTGGACAACAACATCTTGGTTTTATAGAAAATATGAACCTTATTACAGAGCTATACGTGCTTCACATGTATTTGAAGCCAATGTTGACAAGTGTCTGGAACTTGGTCCTGAATTAATAACACAATATAAAGCTGAATCGAAATTTTTACGTGGTTATTATTATTGGTTGTTGATACGCCAGTATGGCCCTATGGTCCTGATTAAAGAACTACAGCCCCCCCTGAACGCCGATTATGCATCATTTAGCCGGAATACATTTGATGAATGTGTTGATTATATTGTGGAAATGATGGATGAAGCTGAAAAGGATTTACCACTTCACTGGTGGGATAACCAAATCAATATTGGCCGGCCTAATAAAATAGTGTGCAAGGCTGTTAAATCTGTGGTGTTGACCTTCGCTGCAAGCCCTCAATGGAATGGAAACAAAGAATATGCCGATTTCAAAAACCCGGATGGAACGCCACTTGCTAATACAACATATGATGAGAATAAATGGAGAAAGGCGGCTGCCGCTTGCAAGGATGTAATAAATATTTCAGAAACACAACCCGAAGCAAGACTGAAATTATATAAAAACAACGAAAATGGCGGTACAGTGTTTAATCCATACAAATCGGTAGTGGATGTACAATTAATAAAGTGGAACTGTGAAATTATATGGGGGGAGCATATGGAACAGGACAAACACAAGCCTGGATGATACATACCTCTCCGGGTCCCAACAATCTTGGGGGGGGAGTTGGGCCAACACAAAGAGTAGTTGATGCTTTCCTTATGGAAAACGGAAGAACTATAGATGATCCGATGTCGGGATATATACAGGATGGGTTCACCACTGTAGGTGGGCCGCACTGGAATCCGAACAATAGAAATATTAATTCAGATACAGGAAGAAAACAAATAATTGCAGATATTCGTACTTCTGAAGCATGGGGGGGACATTGGACAGGAGAATGGAATATGTACGCCAACCGGGAACCACGATTTTATGCTGCTATTTTGTATAACAAAAGAGTAATACCTCAAATACCTGATGATGTTGCAAAAGAGACTACTACAGTTCAGTAGGCCAAAAAAAACGGATATGGTCGTGCAGAGTTATACTATGGAGGGGGGGTATCCCGCCAATCAGGCTCTTATACATTCTTTTCAAGAACAGGATATTTGGCATTCAAGAATGTTGACCCAATGGCCAATATGCGTGACCGGACTTATCCACAAGATTATATAAATGTATACATCCGTTATGCTCAAGTATTGTTGGACTATATTGAGTCATTAAACGAATATGATCCCAATAATGCAGATATACGAAAATACTGGGATATGATTCGTGAAAGAGCCGGGGTTCCAAGCGTATTCCAGGTTTATCCTGAGATATCAGGCAATAAAGAAAAGCAACGAGAATTTATTTTAAGAGAACGGCAGATAGAACTTTGTTTTGAGGGAGATCGCTATTTTACTTCCAGAAGGCGGTGGCTGGCTCATACACCCGATGAGGATGGAGTAACTGATAACCGTAAGTGGGGGGGAGATGGCGGACGTATGTGGGGGGGTATGGATATCAATGCAGGAAGCCCATCGACGAATAATTTCTCATTTACTGGTTTTTACAACATAGTTCCTTTTGAAACTCGTATATTTAAAAAGAGTACTATTTGTTTCCTATTCCACAGACAGAAATAGATAAAACAAAGAGTCTTGTTCAAAATCCTTGGTGGTAATCATTTTAAGTTAATTTGTCATGAAAAAAATATTGATTTATTTAAACATATTGATTTATTTTTGTCTGCTTTTTACTTCATGCAAGGAAGAAAGCATAGATGAATCCATTCCCGTGGTACCTGTAATAAATCCTATAAAGGCTGTTACAGCTCAAGATGGTGAGGATGTGGCTAACGCTTTAATATCAAAAGACGACAAGACAATTGTACTGATATTTTTTTTAATGAAAATGATTTATCTGATGTTGAATTGCATTTTAAATTCAATCCCAGAACAAAGTTGGTTTCCATATCAGATACTATTGTGAAATTTGATTTAAGAACACCTCAAAAATTAGTCATCAATAATCTTTTCAAAGATGTAACATATACAATTTATGGAGTATCTCCTGTTAAATTAGCTTCGGGAATAAGGTCAGGAAGCGGTACTTTATTATGGAGTAAAAAAAATTGCAGGATGACCTTAAAATCAATGTTCTACAGGTAACAGGAGGTATAGCTGCATTGGATGATTATTTAGCAATAAACACCAGAGACAAAGGAAGTATATATGTAAACAGTAAAACAGGCGCATTATCCCCCGGATACTATTAATATGAACGGAATAAAGGGAAATCTTATAAATTTCTATCATACAGGTGATGATAACAATAATATATTGCTATGTAATCTGGCTCCCAATGATGCATCTAATAATGGCGCATTCAAGGTCTGGAAAATACAAGGGGTCACTGGAACTCCCGAGCCATATATTACATGGGCGGGAGGAGTTGCTATTGGAAGGAAGTTGTCGATAATTGGGAGTGTGGATGGTGATGCAATTATTACTGCTCCAATAATGGGTGCCGGAAACAGGTTTGCCAGGTGGCAGGTTAAAGCAGGTGTTCTCCAATCTCAGGATCCCCCCCAACTCGTCACAATAACCGGTACAAATATCAATTGGGCTAATAATGTTGATGTTGTATCGACCAGCTCTACTGACCTTACTGCAGATTATTTTATTGCATACGGCAACAATCCCTCTTTTATTTCGTGGGTTGACGGTGAAACCAATGCTATAAATTCATCCGGCCCGTCATCTGTATTAGTATCAAATGCTGCAGATTATGTTGTCTTTAATAAAGTGCCTTATGTAATACATAACAATCTCAATAGCGGCGGCACTGATGATACAGCATATATATATGATGTCAGCACCGATACCGGACTCAATTCTTCAATATGGAATCTCACAAAAGGCACCTACGGTGGTACCAACAATGGAAACGGTACCGGCGATGTCGCATTTAAGGTTTCTGAAAATGGTTTTTTTTCCTGTACACTTATATTATGTTTACAAATGGAAGTGTAGTGTGTATAAGGTTCGATTGCGTTGACATGGAAAAAAAAGTCTGCCAAAATAACAAGATTTTAGCAAGGATAATTGACAAATTATGCGAATCAGTATTTAAAATCAGAATATATCTTGTCTCCAAAGATCCTTGTGTTACAGATATGATCACCCAAGAGCTGTTTAAAGGAGGTCAGATCGTTATCTTCGGGGGGGCTACTTTTCCTTGCCTGTTTCTTCCTGGAAATCATTATTTAGAGAATTTGTGGCAATTTTCTTCTAAGCTAATGATTTCCAGTGGATTGAGCAAATACTTGGCATGCTTATTTCATTAATTTTAAGCACTTTAACTAAATAAACTAGCGGACAGTTTCAACTACTGATTCGCATTAATAACATGTATGTGGAGGCTGATGTGATCATTTCTGAACGCATAGGGAAAGGGGGGGTTCCGGAAAGCGCGCTGGATATAGCAGGTGAAACCGGGTATATCTATCTGCTTGCTAAAAATATGGCATGGACTACTATTTTGAACCCTTTCAGGTTACTACCGGCATGCATTCTGGAAATTTTGTAGAGATAACTAACAATCTCCCCCCCCACCGTGAAATACTAGAGGAGGGTGTTTACAGCTTGCCGGAAAGAGAAAATTATCCGTACTGACTGATAAGCTGCAGTGAAGCTTTATTCAGGATGTGTATTCTTTTCCCTTTCATGTCAATAATTTTATCCGACACAAACTCCGAAAGAAGCCGGTTGATGCTTTCGCGGCTGGCATCAACCCAGTTGCCAATCTCCGACTGTGAAAGAGGGAGCGTATATTCGTCGCTTCCGAATATATTGTCGGCAAAATCGAGCAATACATCTGCCAGATTCCCCCCCCTCACCTGCTTCTGCGTACGGTTCGCACACCGCCGGTAGGTCTCCAGTTCGCTTTTGCTTAGCTCCTGAATGATATGGGTAGAAAAGTCACTGTTCTCACGAAGAACCATCGAAAAAAAACATTCATATCGATAAACACACTTCACTATCAATTACAGCGGTAATGGAGTATTGATTAATCTTATCGCCAAAGGTGGTAGGCAGCCCCCCCAGGTAAGTGGGCGCTTTTATCACCCTCACAATCTGCTCGTGATAAGGTCCGTTCAAATGCATCTTAGCCAGCCCATTACGAAGGAATACCACGTTAGTTGAGAACATTCCCTGCCTGATAATAGAGGCGCCTTTCTTGAATTTAACCACTGCATGGTTCTTTTCCAGCTGTTCCACCTGGCAATTATTCAACCTGTTCATCGATCTCATCACACAAGCACAATTCAGACACTCACTCATAATCATATTTTAAAGTTAATGAGGTGAAAATAATCTCTGCATATCACTGCGAAGATAGTAAAATGATGTGATTAATATCACAAAAAAATTGTATTATACAACACCTTGGTTTCTGTTATTTTTTTCAGAAATATTTCCGTAATTTGTCATAGTTTAAATCACTAAATTTTAAAATGTTATGGATAACTCAACAGAGATCACCATGAATAAGTTTTTGGCGGAACTGGAAACCCTGAAATCAAGAACCGGCCGGCTGGAGGATTCACGCAAAGATCAGCTATCCATCGCTATCGTTTCTGGAGATATGGACAAGATATTAGCGGCGATGATCATATCGCTTGCAGCGGCAGCAATGGACAGTCATGTGAAACTATTCTTCTCTTTCTGGGCGCTTTCAGCGCTGCGAGATCCGAAAAAGAAGGCAAAAGGGAAGGATATTGTTTCGAAAATGTTCGGAATGATGTTGCCAAAGGGACGCAACAAGCTGAAACTTTCACAAATGAACATGTGTGGCATAGGGCCTAAAATGATTAAAATTCTAATGAAAAAGCAAAATGTGATGTCGCTCGACGCAATGTTTCAGGAGGCAGCTGCCCTGGGAGTAGAGATCACAGTTTGCGAGATGTCGATGAACCTTATGGGATTTAAAAAGGAGGAGATGATAGACTATCCCGATCTTCGGTATGCTGGGGGGGCCACAACCTTTGTTGCCGATGCAGGAGAGAGCAGCATGCAATGGTTCATCTAATTATAAACAAACAATGGTTTAATCTGGTGGGTATTCCACAAACATATATACAGCTTATAGTCAGCTGTATATATCAGTAAATTATTCATGCGAAAGTTAAATTACTAATTATCATGCTCCTTCCCGAAATTAAACAGGGAGGAACAAACATTACAAACAATACAAACAATACAACTATGACAACAGATGAATTGAGAACATTAACAGTGGCAAAATCGGTAGATGCACGCGGTACAGCTTGTCCCGGGCCACTTCTTGAAGCAAAGAAAGCAATAGGCACCATCAGCAGTGGTGATGTGATGGAGATTCTTTCTGCCGACGAAGGCACAAAATCTGATATTCCCAAATGGTGCAACAAACAGGGACATGAGTACCTTGGATGTGTAGAAGAGAACGGGTATTTCAAGGTTTACATGAGAAAAAAATAATTCTAACGTTACCTGAATACCACACTATATTGTAGCTGAACCATAATCGTTTCCGGAGTGTAAAATATATTAATCCGTTTCTGTTATGAATGGAGCATTGAAAAAAAAGTGCAAAAATACTTGTCTTCTCAACCGAGAAAATTTCCGATCCTGCAATTGATATGGCGGGACTGTTGAAATTACACTACCCGCCTACTGTCTATACCCTCACAGTACCATGTTCCGGCGGTATCAAGCCGGCATGGATCATGTATGCATATGAAAAAGGGTTCGACGGCGTTTCATTGCTGCCGACGGGAGCGACTGTATCTTTGGTGAAAGTTGCACTGAAAAACGGGTAATATTGTGAGTATGACACACGAGCAGATGAAAGAGAAAGAGTTGGATCCGGCACGCCTGCGTATGGCAGCTATCTGCTCGGTCTGCAGTGAAGCTTTTGTGAAGCAGATACGCAGCTTCAACGACTACCTGCTGAAAACCAGGAATGCATAAGAAACAATGCTCATTATTATGAGTGAAATTTGATTTTCTGATGGAAGAGAGAATAAAATTGAATACGATGCGCTGGTAATAGGTGCCGGTATCGCGGGTGGTGAGGCTGCGCTTAACCTCGCCAATACTGGCTATAAGGTACTATTGGTAGAAAAGGACCATTCGCTGGGAGGAAAGATGATATTGCTGAGTAAGGTGTTCCCGACGCTCGACTGTGCAGCATGCATTACCACACCAAAGGTATCCGAGATTGCGCGCCACAAAACATTACCATATTCACCGAGAGTGAGGTTACACATGTAAGTAAGAGGGGGGGCCAGAACAATTTTACCGCTGAAATCACAAAAAAACCGCGTTATGTCCATGTGGCGGACTGCACCGCTTGCCAGCTATGCGAAAAGGCCTGTCCCGTAAACGTGACTGATGAGTACCAGTACGGCCTGATAGGACGAAAGGCAGCTTTTATACCTTTCAGCATAGCAAACCCCAAAGCGGCAGTAATTGATATTGAGAACTGTACACTTTGTGGTGCCTGCGAAAGAGTGTGCCCCCCCACACACTGCATCGACTTCACAATGGAGACTGAGTTGTATGAACTTAAAATGAAGACAGTGATACTGGCAACCGGATTCAGATTGTTCGACCCGCTAGAGATACCCCCCCGTTACGGATACGGACAATACAAGAATGTGATCACTTCCATGCAGATGGAGCGAGAGATAGCTCCTACCCGCCCTACAACACCATACTGCGCCCTGGAGATGGCAAGGTGCCCGACAAGATTGCCTACGTGCTATGCACAGGCTCACGCGACAACACTGTGGGCAATCCCATCTGTTCACAGATATGCTGCATGTACTCCATTAAGCAGGCACAACTGCTCATGGGGGGGCATTACCAATGGCTGATGTAACTATATACTATATCAATATCCGGTCATTCGGCAAAGGGTTCGAAGAGTTTTACCAGCAAGCCAAAGGGATGGGAGTCAATTTCATAAAGGGAAAAATAGGAAAGATTACCGAGAAAGAGAACGGAAACCTTATCCTTCGCTACGAAGATATAAGCAGTGGTGTGGTTTCCGAGGCCGAGCACGATATGGTGGTTCTATCTGTAGGGGTTCAATCTAACCCGGCTGTTTCAAATATCTTTGATGCCGGATCGCTGAAACTCGATTTCCACCGGTTTGTGGCTCAGAAAGATTTAATGGGTAGTCCTTCAAAAACAAGTATCGACGGAGTGTTCGTTGCCGGAACAGCCTCAGGGCCGATGGATATCCCCGACTCCATCCTTTCGGCCGGATCGGCATCCTCAGAAGCAATCAGTTATTTATCGCAACCTCAACAACAATGAAAGAGAGAATAGGAGTTTACGTATGCCACTGCGGCGGCAACATATCTGATTATGTGGATGTGGAAAAGGTGTGCCGGGCAGTAGAAAATGAAGATGGCGTGGTACTGGCCAGGACAACCTTGTTTGCCTGCTCTGACAGTAATCAGAATGAAATGATCAACGACATTAAAGAGCATAACCTCGATGGTGTGATCGTTGCTTCCTGTTCGCCCAAGCTTCATCTGGCCACCTTTCGTAATGTTACCGAGCGGGGGGGCGAACTGAACAAGTACACCTATGTGCATGCCAACATCCGTGAGCAGGCATCGTGGGCTCACTCCGATGATAAAACAGGAGCTACTGAAAAAGCCATTCACCTGGTAAAAGCAGCCATCGCTAAATCGAGATATGCCGAACCGTTGTATCCCTACTGGTTTGAAGCTGAAAAACCATAGCAGTCATTGGGGAGGTATTGCAGGCATGAAGGCGACGGCATCTCTTGCTGACAAAAACAGCAATGTGGTGCTTATCGAAAAGAGAGCCAGCTGGGAGGCCACACGGCAGAATGGGGCAGCCTCGCGATGACAGACGAAAAAGGGTACGAACTGACTGAAAGGATTGCCGGAGATATTCGGAACCGTGAGAATATATTTATCCTTACCGGAGCAGAGGTGATCTCTACAAAAGGGAGTATAGGAAATTTCGAGATCAGAATTCGAAAAAGCCTCAGAAAGAGGGCGATCCGTCAGAGATAATGGTTATGAAGATTGGATCTATAGTGGTGGCAACAGGGTATGATCACTATTCACCTAAAGATGGCGAATATGGTTTCGGGAATAGTGACTGGGTTATCACACTGCCTGAATTCAAAAAGCTGGTGGATAGCTCAACCGGTAAGATATTGGAGTACAAAGGAATGAGAATCAGTAATGTGGTCTATATTTACTGTGTGGGAAGCCGCCAGGCCAATGGCGGAAACAGTTATTGTTCGCGCTACTGCTGCACCTCGGCAATCCATACTGCTATAGAAGCCAAAAAATTTAATGGAATCGTTAATATTCATCTTAACCGGGGGGGTATAAGAACCTACGGGAAACAGGAGTTGCTTTATGCTGAATCGCTGCAGATGGGCGATCTCTACCTGCAGTTCAACGAAGAGTCTCTTCCCAAAATCTTCGTCAAAAAGCAAAAGATGGTTATTGCGGTAAAGGATATTCTTTCAGCAGGGAAAGAGCTTGAGGTGGAAGCTGATCTGGTGGTACTGGTCACTGGAATGGTGCCCCGTTCCGATCGGTCAGTAGGCTCCATGCTGAAGCTGCCAAAAGGCAGGGATGGATTTTATAACGAGGTGCATATGAAATTGCGCCCGGTGGAGACGGTGATTGATGGAGTTACCATCGCCGGCACCTGTCAGGGTCCAAAAATATCAGCGAGTCTGTCAACTCAGCCCTGTCGGCTGCAACCAAGTCGTACTCTCTAATCAGCAAAGGAACGCTGGAGACTGAGCCGATTATCGCCAAAATCGACCAAGAAAACTGTTCCTGGTGTAGTAAATGCCTTAATGCCTGTCCGTTCGACGCAATTAGTAAAGAGGCGGTTCACAATAGAGAGGTTGCTATTGTAAATGCTTCGGTTTGCAAAGGATGCGGAATGTGTACCCCTGTCTGCCCGGTTGATGCCATAGACCTTACAGGTTACAGCAGCAAGGAGATGATGAGTATGATCGACGTTCTGGTATAACCCAACACTAGCATTTTTAGGATAAACCAGATAATTATTTGTCAATATAGATGTTAAAAGAATATTTGCCAAACTTTTAAATAAAAGAACAAGTTTACTTTCTCAATACTTCGGTAATTTTTTTTAAACAGTTCTTATAGTTCACTGAATATCAATAGAGTATGGCACTTTTTGGGGATCTGGCATAAATTATTGACTGTCAGTATTATAAATGAAGTTTTAACGAAGCATTACTTTCTTATACAGGGTAAAAATACGAAATGATGGAAACAGAAATTGGAAAAACAGCTAAATACCTAAGGGACAAACAAGGTATACCAGAAAAGGCAAAGGAGCAACTTAAGGAATATAACCGCATTAAAAAGGTGATTACTGATGCCTGAAAGAGGAAGATCTCACTATCACCCAGCTGTCGGAGAAGCTTCGGATCCCTAAGTCGGAGATCACGTTCTATCTGATGACACTGGTTAAATACGGAATTATTGCAACTGGAGAGATAGATTATATGGATGAATATTATACCTATAAACTGGTGAAATAAATGGCGACAAAAATTAATCCGAAGTTTAAAGATGAGCTGAAGAAATATGGTGCGGTGAATATGAGTGCTTGTTACAACTGTGGCACCTGCACGGCAGTTTGCTCTCTTTCCTCCACGGAAGAATCGTTTCCCCCCCGTGAGATGATACGCCTCAGCGCCCTGGGAATTGAGAATGAGATAAAATCATCACTAAAACCATGGGAGTGCTACTATTGTGGCGAGTGTACCAATAGCTGCCCGCAAACAGCAAATCCTGGTGAACTGATGATGTCGCTACGAAGGTGGTTAACGTCGAAATACGACTGGACAGGGCTCTCCAGCCTTCTCTATCGGTCCTTCCCTGCTACCATTGCCGCTCTGATTCTTGTTCTTGCAGGTACTCTTTTCTTTGCCTGTTCAAGGGACTTTAACCTTGAGGAAATGCTTCATTACGGACATCGTTTCGAAATTATTGCCATCAGCACTGTCTTTCTGGTTATATTTGTCCCCAACCTGCTGCGTATGTGGTACTTCACTATTGTAAAACCAAAAGTAAGAACACCTCTGAAACGGTACTTTTCAACATCAGGTGAGTTGTTTGTCCATATGTTCACCCAGAAACGATACAAGGATTGTGAGGAAAATACACACTTCAGGTGGTTTGAACATATGATCCTGGTGTTTGCATATCTGTCACTGCTTTTCACAACTGTTTTTCTTAACTGGTTTGCCACATACAATCTGTTTTTCATTATTCTGGGATATGTTGAGAGCTTACTGATCTTTGCAATCACCTTCGATTTTGTGGGTAGTCGTATCAAAAAAAGCCGGACACTCAACAAATTCTCGCAACCATCAGACTGGCTCTTTGTCACCTGGCTGCTACTGATGGGTATCACCGCTTTTTAGTTCGTCTTTTCATCGATCTTAACCTCACAGAGTCAGTCAGGTGGGTTTATCTTATCCATCTCATAGTGCTTGCACAATGGGCGCTTATAATTGTCCCGTTCGGCAAATGGACTCACTTCCTTTATCGCTCATTCGCAATGTACTTTTCACAATTGAAAACCCAGTCAAAAGAGCCTGTTTCTGAAAGCGCTCAATAACAAAAGGGTAAGCTTATAGGAACAACCGCATTAATATCATATTCTCACCAATATCTTTTTCGAATACAAAACCTATCTTCAGAAATAAATTATATGAACGGATATTATCTTTAAGTAATCTGGCATAAAGAGACGTCATTTTGTTTGATCTGGCATAATCAACCAAATACTGAAACATCTGTTTCCCTAGGGTCTTACCCCAATGTTTCTTTTCTCCAATATATCCCCCCCAAACTTCACCATCCACAGGAGTAATATGTTTAATACCAAATGCGCCAATTGGTTCTTCTTTACACCAGATCGACTTGATGTATTGAGATTTATTTGTTTTTAGGCTGTTAAACCATCGTTCTCGTGACTCCCGGTCTGAATCCGGTGCTACGATTAAATACTTTATTTCAGGATCGTTCAGCCATTCCAACGACTTTTCAAATACCCTACGATCAAACTCCCTGAATCGAGGACATGAATTTTTACTTTGCCCCCCCATATATTTTATGTTTATTGCTAAAGTTTGCAGCAAGTTGTTTTATAAAATAACTCTTTTATTTGTAATTGCTCCCTATCCTCTTCCGGTTTATAAAATTAATTCAAATTGTTATTTATTACAACCGGTACTATTAACACTATTCAAATTCAAGATCTTCCAAATACCATTTATACATCTTCCTGATACCCTCATCAAGATCAACTTTATACTGCCATCCCAATGACCTTAATTTGGAGACATCTGTCAGTTTCCTCATAGAGCCATCAGGCACAGTAGTATCGAATTTTATTCTGCCGGAATAACCCAATATATCAGCCATAAGAAAAGCCAGACTCTTTATGCTTGTCTCCTTGCCTGTTCCTATGTTTATATGGCAGTTACGGACCTCCGTTTTACCCTTCTTCAGTTCGTTGAAATTGATATTCTCCATAATGAAACACATGCATCTGCCATATCTTCGCTCCATAAAAACTCTCTCATGGGCCTTCCCGTACCCCCCATAACTCCAAATGGTTGGAGTAAATTCCCAGCTTACTCAAAGTAAAAACAAAATCATCCATGGTGCTGTCGCCGCCAATATCGTCCAATGCCCTGCGCCTAATGTCTTTTTGAATACCACTCCAGTTATTTTCTTGCAAACATTTGGCAAGATGCATTTTACGCATCAAACCAGGGAGGACATGACATTTTCCCAGATTAAAGTTGTCGTTTGGCCCATAGAAGTCGGCCGGCACCACTGAAATATAATTTGTCCTGTACTGAATATTGAAACTCTCGCACATTCTTATACCGGCAATTTTAGCTATAGCGAAAGGTTCATCAACATATTCTGGTAATGAAGTCAACAAATCTTCTTCCCTCAATGGTTGTGGCGAGACTTTAGGATATATGCAACTACTGCCAAGAAATAACAGTTTCTTTACTTTGTGGAGAAAACTCTCGCCAATAACATTGTTCTGTATTTGCAGATTACGATATATGAAATCTGCGCGGCAGCAGTTATTGTTATTCTCAACAGTTCTCCCCCCCGTAAAAGCTGCTGCCAGAATCACATATTCAGGTTTCTCCTTATCAAAAAAAATATTTCACGGAGTGTCTCTCCATAAGATCCAGTTCACTATGAGAACGGCCTACAATATTAGTATAACCCCGTGAATGAAGATTTCCCCAAATAGCAGAACCGGCAAAGCCTTTATGTCCGGCAATATATATTTTGCTACTCTCATTCATTCTCAATCGCATCTTTTATGCTTTTACAAGTTTCAAATCACGCCTTAACAATAACATCACTATTCCTACATAGCGTTTTTATATGCACTATTGCCAAAAACCGTCATAATAATTATTTTAATGTCCCAAAAGAAATTCCATTTTTCCAGATACTCCATATCATATTCAACTCGTTTTTCCATTTTCCAAAGTTCATCAGTAAGGCCCCCCCTGTAGCCATTGACTTGTGCCCATCCTGTAATACCAGGCTTTACAAAATGCCGCACCTTGTAATATTTTATCAATGCAGAATATTGTTCAGTATGCTTCAACATATGCGGGCGTGGCCCAACTACCGACATATTCCCTAAAAACACGTTAAAAACTGAGGTAGCTCGTCAATGTTGCTTCGTCTTAAGATGTTCCCTATTGCTGTTATTCGTGAATCGTTAACCTCTGCCTGTTTGCTGTCTGCCTCGTTATTCACTGTCATTGTCCTGAATTTAAAACACTTGAATGTTTTATTGTTTATCCTGTTCTATTTTGCAAAAAAAACACGGGACCTTTAGAATCTATCTTTATAAAATGCCTATAATTAGAAACAACCAACTGAAAACTAACAGGATAATTGCAGTTGAGAAAAAAAACATCAAAAATCCGCTTTTCAATTCTCATATTCAAATTATCCAATGGAATCTCCTGAGGATTAAACATTTCAAAAAAAAGCCCGAGGACTCTATCCTTTTATTCACATAACTGTTCCAATATCCGTTAGTAAGAATGTAGCGTACCCTTACTCCTGTCTCATTACACAGGGTAAGCAGCTCATTGGTCCTTTTTTTTGTAAAGTATTTAGGGTTGGTCACAAAAGCATATTTAATTTGAACTTTTCCGACAACAACGAAAGGTCATCCAATTCTCCCAAAACCGGACAGTCAGAACAATCTTCATTATTTGAAATATATCCTACAAACCTGAATCCCAGGGCAGGATTATTATTCAGCAATTTCCCCCCCAATATCCTGCTCGAATTCTCTATGCCCAATATAGCTACCCTGTAATAGGTGTAACCCTTTTTGTATCTGAATTGATGATATTTATAGATGAAATAAAAACAACAACTTTCAAAATATAAAAGAATGCTACATATTCCAGTAAAAAGCCTCTGTAATAATCCTTTGGAAGAAATATTTCCGCAAGTAAAAATATGGTAATTAAAAGAATAATAAAACGTATACTGAACGCTTTAACCCTGTACAGGTACTTATCCGTAAAAAAAATAGTTTCTTTTCGAATACAAAACATAAGCGAATAATTCGCAAATGTTGGCATGAAGAAAATAGAGATCCCTCCCCCCCGGCAGATCTATATATTCATAAATCGGGCTGAAATGATAAACCATGAAAACGGATAAGTTTAAGAGTAATAAATCGAATAGAAGAAAAAATAATTTTACTCCCATATTATCTGTGTGCATAATTTTAAAAAAAATATAATGTTGTGTGACTTTTAAAAAGTTTTCTAAAGGAGAGCTTTCTTTATTCAAGCCTGCTCTCCTTTAATCGCATCCGGCCGTACAGAAACAGTTTGAGACACTTTATAATTTTGTAAAAACTTCTCTTTCAGAATAGCAAGCACAAACAAGATATTACCTATCAAATACCTCCTCCACATACGTCTCGGTTCTCGTATTAACCGGTAAAACCATTCCAGTCCCACCGATATCATCCATCCTGGTGCTCTTCTGACTGTACCTGCATAAAATCAAATACCGCCCCAATGCAGCATATATGTCCGGCTTTGAGACGATGGAAGTGCTCAAACGACCATTTTTCCTGTTTTGGAGCAGTCATACCAACAAAAAGCACATCCGGCTCAACCTCATTCACGGCGCTAATCATAGCAAGAGTGTCTTCTTCATCAAAAAAAAGGTTTGAAAGGCGGTGAGTAACCATAAACATGCAGTCCCGGGAATTCTCTTTTAGCCCTCTCTTTAATAAGGTTCAAGGTCTCATCTGAGCTCCCAAGAAAAAGCACTTCCCTCTCTGCTGATATACACGCTGCATTTCATATTTGAAAAGATCGGCACCTGCAATTTTCTTTATTCTTACTCCTTTCAATAAACGCATAGCCCATACCATGCTTATACCGTCGGGTAACAGCTTGTCACTGGCCTGCAACGCTTTCAAAAACTCAGGGTCACTTTTAAGTGTATTGAATGAGTGTGCATTCAATGTAGTGATCAACTGTTTTGAAGAATTTATCTCATGCAGTGCCCCCCCATTGTATAATTCAAAAGTCTGTAACATAATTTTATTTGCTTGACTTTCGCATGTATTGCGATTACAGTTGAATCATCCGGCAGTTGTATTACCATAGGCTCATTGAATTTATACATGTGAAAGTTGAATTATTTAATTTAGCCAATCTTAATTCCTAATCATAATCCCCCCTATATTTCAAGGGCTCCAGGAAAAAGTGTACCTGAGCGATGTAGCGCAGTTATGAAGCTCTTTAAACCTTATTAATCCAGTGTTGGGCTCTCCTTCAAGGCATGAGATGCCCAGATCGATATAATCGAAGTCCATATTTTTGTAGTACTCAAAGCAATTCTTGTACATAAGATTCATGATGCCCATATTTCTCTTCTCCGTATCGTCGCCCATGAAAACACACTGAACAATCTTTTTATGGCCACGATAAAAAAAACACTTGACCCAACACAATTTCCGTTAAGATCCTTTACCGCGAAGAAATCTACCGGTATTATGGTATTCACTTCGAGAATATCATCTAATGTCATGTAAATTTTGCGGCATTGTACTTTACGGTTTCTTAAAATCACAGAGTAAGCATCTTCAATAGATTTCTTATCGGTTATTATAGACCAGGCAAGCCCATTTTTATAGCTTTCCGGCAATTCTGCTCCACCACATTCTTGCACCAGGTACCGTCAATTTTTTTCAGGTCCACCCAATTGTTCAGATCAGGTGTTGCCATATTAAATCCAAGCCTTATAAACGCGTTAACGAATTTCGCATTCATATTTACCTGGTATGGGTCAGGCGGAAGTGTTATCAATACCTTTTTAAAATCCTCACCGGCTACATAGTCCCTAAGATTTGAAAGAAAACCAAAAACAACATCGTAAAACATATGTTCATGCGAATAATGAAACCCACCGAACGGGGGGGCAGAGAAAGGAGAAGTGATAATGCCATCTTTCATGCCGAGTATGAGCCCGATTGAGACATCATCATCTTTCATGAGCCTTATAACCCTCTCACATTTTTTTTCTACCAGACTAATGAAAGCCTCTGTTATGAATGGATTTGAATCGGTGAGAAAGTACCTTCGATATACTTCTTTTGAAACTTCGACAAGCATTTTGGTGATTTAAAAAAAATTAATTTATTTTACAGCCTCCTGCAATATTGAAAGAAATCTTTTCTCAAAAATGGGAAGGGTGAAATTATTTTCATATTTAATCCTTCCGTTAACTCCCATCTTTTTACGCTCAAAAGGATTGGAAAGCAAATATTCAATCCTTTTGGCCAGTTCTTCCGCATCATCATACACAGGGATAAGGAAGCCGGTGCTTCCATCATCAACCATATCTGGCATGCCTCCCTCATAGGCGGAAATTACGGGTAGGCTATGCTGCATTGCTTCTAGTATTACTAATGGGAAACAATCGTAGCGAGAAGGAAGCACAAACACATCAGCTTGCTCAAAAGCCAGTTCTTTAAGTTTACCGTACCGCTTACCAAGGTATTTTACATGTTCTGTTAGTTCTTTCTGTTTAATAAATGAATTCAACTGTTTTTCAGTTACATCCCCCCCACCCCAATAAAATCGCACTGAAAAGAGTATCCTTTATCCCTCAATATTGAGCAAGCCTCAATCAATACAAACACCCCCCCTTTTTCCCTGATAAGATTAGACAGAAAAAGGATCTTGAAAATTCTCTTTTCAGGCAATGAGAGAAAAGCAGTTTTTGGCTGATAATCCTTTATGCCATTAGGGCAATAAAAAAAACATGCTCTTCTGCAACATACGTCTCTATGTCGTAATAAAGGTGCCTGGAAAGAAGTATCACACGCGAATTTTAAAGACAAATCGATAAAGAATATGATTGAGCTTTTTCTTTTGAAATTGTTTAATGCCTTTGTTATGGATATGATAAATAATCTTCACATGAAATAAGCGTAACAAAGAGATCAGTATTACATCCTTGAAGAAACCGGCCCCCCCGGTAGTTGTCAGTGAATAATAACAGAGCCGCGGCCTTCGATGGATAAGCTTAACCAACAATAAGAGCCATATCTCTACAAGGCGCACAATCTTCCTCAGGCTGGTTTTTCCAGTCTCTTCCACCTTGCGCGACATAATAATGTTTAAATATCTCGCGTGAAACGATTCGTTAATAATTTTGCTCTCTTTTACCAATTCTCCAACAATGGATGAACCATGCACCGGTGGTGGCAGATGAAGCATAAAAAGAATATTTACCTGAATCTGGCTCATAACATTTTGTTATATAGTGCATTATATGATTGAACCATTTTGTTGAGGGAAAATCTTTCACTTATAAAATTGTATGCCAGCTGCTGAAGCTCTTTCTTGTTGTACCTTTTTTTTCTTTAATATTCTCAAAAATGGAATACAATTCATCATTATTTTCGAGATGGAACTTCAGTGGCCAATTTTCCGGCAAAGTCTCATCTAGTCCGGGTGCATGTGCTGCAATCACAGGAACACCTGAAAATGAAGCTTCTATTGAAGTAAGTGGCAGACCCTCAAAATGTGATGGCATAAAAGATAGTCGAACGCATAGATCATTGACGAGACATTAGGTATAGGATCATACATATAAACATTGTCAAGCAATTGCGAAAGTTGAAGCAGACGGCACTTATATGAACCGTCGCCTATTATATGAAACACAAAATGATTGGGAAACATTCTCCCTACCTCCGAGATTGCAGGAATAAGTGTTTCCATACCTTTGTAATCTTCAAAACGTCCGCAAAAAGCAATATTTATCTTATTTTTATCAATCCTGAAAAAGTGTGGATGCCGTCCAGGTACAACAGAACCGTTATAAATTATTCGCCTGTTGGCAGAGACCGGCAAATTGTATTTTTTTTCTCAGTTGTTCGTAGGCATGCATTGCAAATGAGGATACGGCTACAATTGATTCGTTGTTAAAAGCCGACTCGGAAATTTTACCAAGCTTGTTATGTGTATGCCACAATTGGGTGCTATGAATGGTCCGGACAACATCAGGGAACGCTAGCCTAAAAAAAACTAAAAAAAATCTCTTAGCAATAGATAAAACAAAATCAGGCAAATCGGTATGAGAATGAACTATAGATGGCTTATCTTTCCATATACAATAAATCAATTTAATAGTAGCAAATATAGGGAACATTCGTTTTCCACCCTGTGTAACGTAATTAGGCGAATATTTTTTTTGAGGTAAGCTCTCTCTTTTTTTTACTTTGGCATAATTATTTTTAGTGCGATACAGTTCAACAATCGTTATCTCGGTGTTGTTACCAGGCTCTCCGGCGCAATGTTCAGCCAGGTTAAAAGCAATAATCTCGGCACCACCTAACTGAATTGAAGTTATAAGTTGATAAATTTTGTTCATACAGTTAATTTCCTCCATTCATAAATAAACTGTTGTGTGTGGTCATCAATCAAAGGCAGCCTTTTGGTCAAATTAACTTCTCCAACAGGTTGCAAACTATATGAAAAACGAGAGAATTTCTCCAATGTATCCGCACTGTCTAACGGATTAAAAATTTCTCCATTCCCGGGATTTATAAGGCACGATGCACCGGCAAACTTTGAACACAACACCTTAAGACCAAAAATCAAAGCTTCATTAACAACTGCACCGAAGGTCTCTGACAGGCTGGGCAAACAAATCCCGATACACAAGCATACCATCCAAAAAGCTCTTTTCCTTGGTATTTTCCGGGAAAAATAACCTTCCCTTCCAACTTTTTTTTCATTAACAATGGTTTTTAACTGGTCCATGTCGCTGCCTTCTCCTACCAGTACCAGCAAGAAATTTTCTCTTTCGGCAAGAAAATTAGAAATTGTACTTATAAAAAGAGGCAATGCTTTTTCGGGAATAAAACGTCCCACGAATAAAATTGTTGTTTTCCCTTTCAACTGGAAATTCCGGATATGGTTAAGTGCAATTGACTCTATCTTCTCCTGATCTCTCCTTAGCCTCTCCGGTAATTGAAGTATGGGCGAAACGATCACCTGTTTTTTTTCTGAATCGAAAAACTCTCCTGATAAAAACGTGACACTTCTTCAGACATTACAACCAAAAAAATCGAGATGTCTAACCGATCTATTCCTTATAAAAGCACGCAGAGCAGACTGTACATTTATACATATATCAGGGCTGTCATCAATAAATGATCCCACTTTTTGTCTGATAAAGCCTACAGTTTTCAATAAAATAAGATATTGGGTAGTGAAAGAATACTCATATCCAAAATAATATCAGGTTTCACCTCTCTTATTATTCGATACATTCCGAAGCGGAACAATCGCCCCCCCTTGTGCCGAAACCCTTTTAACAGGAATGAATTTTTGAAACGGCACTCTTCCTGCAACTTTCTATTATCGATATTAAAATTCCACAGTTTATCTAAAAGAAAAACCACTTCCAAATCAAACAGCTCACCCAGAGCATTTAGCTGATCTATTCTGTACGGTGCAAGAGCAGGGTGAAAAATTAATATTTTCTTCTTTTTAATCTGTTCTTTACCTGTCATAACAGTGAAGAATTATTTTTTTAAAATAATCCCATAAAAATGGGAATAACGTTTTCATCCACAGCATAATGAATGAGTATGGCAAAAACATCGGAAAATGTTTTCTGATATAATAGATATACTCGTCATAGGCAAGTCCCTTTGGACTTTTCATATAAGCTATTCTCTCTTTTAGTGGTATTGTACAGCTCAACCAGTTTTTCCATGGTCATCGTTACAAACGCCACATACATTAGGTGCCAGAAATATTGGGATACTTCTTTTAAGCGCCTGCAAAGAATAGTCAAAGTCGGCAATACCATGAGTGAAATGGTAGTCAAAATTCCAATTCTATCCACCACCTCTTTACTTACCCACAATACGTTGGCGTTGACTACATCGCACTTTTGAGGTTGTTCAACAGGTGTAACTATTTGCATCCTTACAACTATCTTTTTGTCCTTTACTCGGTAGCCGCCGTAAGATACCATTCCGGTCTTTTCATCCACGGTAGCTCCGGAATATATACCGGCTTTACCTGTTACTGAAATCGAATAGGCTTCAGCCTTTAGCAGATTGTTGAAAAAAAACCGGAATAGAGTTTCACATCATCATTTATAAGAAGATAGGCATCGTAGGACTTCTCTTCCATGGCTGTTTCCCATGCCAGGCGCATGCCACCAGCCCAGAACAGTTTTCCGTCACCTCTTGCCATGTGTACACCCGGGAACAGCAACATTACAGCCTCTGCCGTGCCGTCAGTAGAACCATCATCGATAAGAAAGATATCCAGCACATATCCGGTTGGTATATTTGCATTATACAGCGAAGAGAGGCAGGTAAGCGTCTTAACTTTTCTGTTGTGGCATGTCAGCAATACTGCTATATTCCGGTGTTTCATATTTTCTTTTTTTTAACAGATATTGTTGAAGCCTGATATAACGGGCATCAAACATACCACGAGCCCAAATTAAAATATCTTTATCTGACATCTTCCTGAACGATTCGGAAAAGCACAATCCAATTATGATCATCAAAATAAAATAGTTTATATTGAATTGATTTACATCTTCTATCCATGAATAGAGCCATCGAAAAGCCACGTAAATACCCAACATACTCGCGAATATATTCTCCGATTTGTTTACAGCAAGATATGAAGCTCTGTAGAAAATAAGCAGATAAAGTATCACGCCCACCACGCCTGTCCATGTAAACACGTTTGCTAAACCTATTTCGTTAGCCAAACGCTCATCTCTGCCGGTCAATTCGGCTTCAATTACTCCAAAAGTGTCTGAATCATTTCCACGTGCCGGTGTGCGTCCCAACAACCAATAGTTGTTGTTTACAGCTGAATTCAGCACCTCAATATAAATAAATGTCCTGGTATCTGCCATTACATTAACTTCTACTCTGTTACCCTCTTCGTCGGTACCCATTGCAGAGTAAGTACCCCGTACATACTCATCGGTATTAAACACATTGAAAATACCTGCAACACCCATGATGAAAAGAAACAGCGGAGCTGTGAATAATGCAACGCGGGTTATTTCTAAGACTTTACGGGAAAGCTGTTTCCTGAAATAATATAATAGCAGTATTAACAGTGGAGATCCAAACTTTATTACATTGCTCCGCGCCCCCATATCGGCTAAAAAAAACCACTGCCGTAACAATCAACAGGATTATTTTCTGGCGCCTTGTAAACACGGGCAAGAATAACAACAAAAAGCTGACCGGAATCAGATAGAATCCAAAGGCATCGGTTCTTATTATCATTGCAAAAATCAGGAACAGGGGCAAGGCATACTTCATATAAAAAGAGAGCAGCGACTGTACCACCATCTTGTTAGTAGCTGAAAAAATAACGACAGGCAACATTAGTGCCATAGCATTGCTAATCAAAGCTTTCCAATCCCAGTAAATTTCGGCTACAAATATTCCTCTTACTATACACACTGCATTCCAAAAAAAGATAAATCCATACAATAAGTGTATTATCCTCGTTTTTTTTATCGAAAAAAAATAGAACCTCGAAAGGAAGAAAACAATCAGTATGAATATTGAAACTGCCCACCACAGAGCAGTATTGTTCAAAGAGGAGGCCATGGGAACACCTGGCTTCAAAAAGGGCAATACCGTATAAACCGTCATCAGAAATATGGTAACGGGAATAACATGGCTGACAATCTGTTTATTCACTGTACTCATTTAGTTTTATTTGAAAATATTAAACATAAAAAAAATATGATTATGATTGTGATTAGAGATGATATCGGTATAAATGCTCATATACTGATCAATTATATCCTCCACATTATGCCTTTTTCTGCAATTATCCGCGCATTTCACTTATTTTAATGCCAGCATATCATCCGAAAACAACCGGTCAATCTGATATGCCATCATCACAAAGTCACCCGGAGCAAAATATAGTGCGCTTGTTTCATCTTTTACTATTGAAGTCACACCACCAACAGAGGAAACGACAGAAGGGGTTCCAACCATCATTGCTTCTCCCAGCGAGTAAGGGCTATTTTCAAGGAAGGAGGGTAAAGCAAAGAGATGGGCTTTTTTTATATTCATTGGCCATTTCTTCCGAACTAAGATTTTTAAGCAGCACTACATTTCTTTCCAAACCGTGACTAACAATCTCTCTTTTCAGGAATATATCATAGTCTTTCGATATAAATAGATCAACACATCTCGAAGAGTTCTCCCGTATTAATGAAAATGGGGCAACCAGTTTTATATCAGGATATTTATTTTTTTAATATATCGGCAGCTTTTATAAGTGTATGAAAACCATTTAACGGATAAACCGAAGAAGAGACAAAGATTCTATGCTTTTCGCAAAAGCGGATGTCCCAGTGAGTATTATAGAAAGGAAAGCGTAACAACTCTTCACCATGATAATATAATGCATTCGGGTTGTGGATGTAAACATATGCTTTGTCCCATAAAGTGCGGCCGATAAAATATTTGTTTATCCTGAAAATTTCTTTTTCAATTAGCGGGTATTTTTCCCATTTTTTTTAATACTCCATCCACCCCCCCGCCTCTTCCAAATATGATTTTTAAAGACTTGCTCCTTTTCACGCTTGCATCTGCCATACTCTGTTTCATAAAGGAAAGCCATGGTGATACAATAGCTTGTATTGAACAGACAATGGGAATCCTTTCATCCACATATTTGCGAAGCAGGCCAAAATTTATCTCCGTACCGTGTACATGAATAATATCGGGGGGGTTAAAATCATTAATTGCATTTATATACTTGTCAATTAGTCCTTTGTTCATATTAGTCATGACCTCCTTTTTGCCGATATTGACAGAGTAGTATGCAACATTTTCAATCTCCTGTTTCTGCTCTTTCCCGTCAACAATAGGGATTACCGCTCCCAGCTTTACATTTTCCTGATGATAAATACTGTAAAACAATGGTGCTATCCAAAATCGCCCTTTTGTTGTCCTGCCTTTTACTTTGGGGGGGAAGAAAAGCTCAAAAACATCGACTGTGATCCATAAAATACGCATACAAGAATTGTAATTTATTTGACTTTAGAATCTGTTGCTGTTACAGTTATTCCAATTTATACCAGTCCCTGGGGGGGGACGGAAGGATGCGAGTCAAATCTGTAGCAAATGCAATTATAAAACTCACACAGGAGCATAAAATCCGTACAATGAGAGTACTATCCATATCATTTTTTAACTTAAAACACCTCATATTTTCTTACAGGTTTATTTCTTTTAATTTGAATAAAGTTGATAAATTCCTGATGCATTTTTATTCAGGTTGTAGCTATTTTTCACCAGCTCTAATGCCCTGTGTGATAGTAATTGCGAAAGTTCCGGATGTGTGTAAAGATAAATCACAGTCTCCGCCAACAGGTTGTAATCCTCAGCTATCAACATGCAGTTTTTCCTGTCTTATTGAAATCACACAAACCGGCTACGTCATACAAAATTGCAGGTACACCACATGCCATCGCTTCAATGGTTGTAATTGATATCCCTTCATATTTGCTGGTCATCACATATATATCAGCTGCTACAAGAAACATTCTTACCTCTTTTCTATTTCCACAAAAACGAACGTTATTCCTCACTCCTAATCCTGCGGCCAGTTCAATTTCCACTTCTTCCATGTCCCCCCCTTTGCCCAGATGAAGGTATAGTACCGAAGGATGTGATAAACATATTCTTGGAAGTGCCATTATAATGTCAGAATGCCTTTTTATGGGACTGCATTCGCCTATGGAGATTAAAACAAGTGCCTCCTCAGGTATATTCAGCTCCCTCCTTACCTGTTTTTCTCTTCAATGCCTGCCGGATAGAAACGATTCAGCCCATACCAGTTATTAATTTTTATCGTGTTGTTATGGTATTTTTCCAACTCATGTTCATACACTGAATCACTGATACTTTGGAACTTACAGCCAAATATTTTTTTGCTGTCCACCGCTGTATCAGATGCAACGGATAACTGTAAAAATGAGAAGTAAAAACACTATGGAATGTAAACACTGAACGTATTCCTGCCAACCATGAACAAAATGCTATTTCCCACATTATCGCGCTTGTATGAATATGAATTACATCAAATTTTTCTTTCTTGATGAAACTGGTAAAGGAGGCCCAATAAAGCAGGCGTGACAAATAATTTCTCCTGGCAGGATAAGGATTATGGACCACCTTATAACCCGCGTTCTCAAAATGAACAGAGTATTCACCCACTACAGGTGCTGTGGCCATAACTGTCAGATCACACCCTTTTTCCCTGAAAAAAAGGAGCTGCATCGACATACATTATCTCTGCTCCTGAGAATTTAAGTTCGTGGAGTATTTGTACTACTTTCATAATGGAGTTTTATTATTTCGGAATAAATTGATAAATATTGATCGGTGACTTTTTGCACATCATGGCGTCTCCGGGCTATCTCCCTGGCATTATTACTAATTTTCACCGCAAGATTATCGTCATCAAAAATTCTGCCGATTTGTAAAGCCAGGGAAGCGTGATCACCACAAGGAAATAACAACGAGCTCTCATTGTCGCTTACAATGGAAATCACACCACCTACCGGGGCTACAACAGAGGGGGTTCCAATCATCATGCTTTCTCCTAATGAATTAGGGCTATTTTCGATAAAGGAAGGAAGTACAAAAACATGTGCTTTACAATATTGAATTGCCATCTCCCCGGCGCTTAATTTTTTTTGAAAAATGACATTATCCTCTAATTTTAATTTTTTATTTCACTCTTGATATAATTGTCATAATCCTCGGCCATCATAAAATCCTTCACTCTTGATGACATTTGATCAATTGATGAAAGCGGTGCTACAACTTTTACATGTGGGTAACGCTTTTTCAATATAGCTAATGCATGCAGCAAAACATGAAACCCTTTCAGCGGGTATGCTGCGGAAGATACAAATATTCTGTATCGTTCACACTGGTCAATACTCCACGAAGAACTGTAAAACGGTGAACGCAAGAGCTCTTCCCCCCCGTGAAAATTCAGCTTTTCATTAAACTCCATTAAACAGGCTTTATCCCAGGTGGTTCTGCCAATAAAGTAATGATTTAATTTGAATATATCTTTTTCAATATCACTGTATTTTTCCCATTTTCTTATGCTACTATTTACTCCTCCACGACCCATCCTGTTTTTTTATTGATCTGTATTTCCCGATATTGATTGACGAAACACTCTGTTTTAAATAGTCAAGACAGGGAGTAATTATCCCCTGTATGGAACAAACAACAGCTATATTCGCATCAATGTATTTACGCAAAAGGCCAAAATTATTTTCTGTCCCGTGCACATGAACAATATCAGGCTTAAAATCATCAATTGCAGACATGTAACTGTTTACCAGCCTCTTGTTCATCTTTGTCTTATTTTCGTTTTTATCGATACCGACAGAATAATATGTTACATCATCTATTATCTGTTTTTGTTGCTTACCGCCTATCACCGGGGGGGTAACTGACCCCAGCGTTATATTTGTTTTTTTTCTGAATTGAATAAAACAGCGGTGCAATCCATGATCCCCCTTTAGTGGGTTTGCCCTTGACAAAAGGGAGGAACACTTCAAATAGATCATGTGTAATCCACAGAACGCGCATACTATTATCTTTACATTAATATGATTTTACACCATAAAACCTCACATACCAGTAGAAAAGGCTGAATTTTCGTAAAATAGAGTTTCCTTTCCAACCCTTAATCCCCTTATACTTAAACTGCAACCAGCTCTCGTAACAGACCGACATGTCGAGGGGATTAAAATACTCAGGTTTCTTCTCCGGTATTTCCTGAAAATTTCTAAAGCCTCATTTTCACGCAACATTTCTGCTTTCATGCATCTAGAAATAGAGTCGCGGTGAATCCTGTAATCAACTGTAGCCTTGTTCAAGTAATGCACCTTTATCCCTTTTTCCGTAACTTTGAAAATAGTAACCATATCTTCATATATCCGGAACTCCTCATCGCAATACCCCCCCACCAGCTCCATTACCTCTCTCCTGTAGAAAAAAAGTTGGTGAATTCAAAACGCAGGCCAGCGTGAATATGCCTTAAGCTGCTTCCCGGCTGACGGAATATTAACAAAAAAAAGACAATCCCTCATTCACGACCCGTTCATGTATTAAAACACCATTTTCATCTATTTCGCGAATATCTGAAACAACGAAAGAGGCATCAGGGAAGCGTCTTACATATTCCATATTGTCAGAAATACAATTTTATAAGTATATCATCTCCAGAAATTATTTTAACCCATTCTCCCTGCGCAGCTCTTAAACCGCGGTTGCAGTTAGCCGGAATACCGCTGTTTTGTAAAACGGTAATCATTTTCGTTTTACTAAAACGGCCTTTATTACAATCTATCCAATTCGAACATAACTCTGCTGTCTTATCGGTGGAGCAATCGTCAGATACAATCAATTCTATTTGCTGCCATGTCTGGGCTTTAATGCTTTCCAGTGTCTCTATAACGTATTGGGCACTGTTATACGTGACGAGCACTACCGAGACCAAAGGAGTCTCTTTTAAATTCATCTGTATCTTTTTTTTATTCGTTGCATAACCTTTTGAATGATCTTCCAGTATGAATTTTCCTTTTCTGTCATTTCTTTTATACTGATTATGTTTTCTAATGAAAAGCATTAATTGCATTAACAACAGTATCTGCCTCTTCATCCGTTATCACCTGGCTGATTGGCAAGCTTACAACCTCTCTGTGTATTTTTTTTCAGTAATCGGGAAACAGAGACTGTTCCACTCTTCGTAAGCCTTTTGCTTATGAGGTGGAACCGGATAGTGTATAAGCGCTTGAACACCCAGGCTATTCATAAATTGAATCAATTCGTCGCGGCGTTCCGAACGAACGACAAAAAGATGAAAAACATGGGCATCCCAGTCGTTTATCACGGGTAGAATAACTTCCGGCTGAGTTATGCAATCGAGATAGTATTGGGCTATCTCTTTCGCCTTTGATTATCTTTATCCAGATGAATTAGTTTCACATTTAGGATAGCAGCCTGAATTTCATCCAATCGACTGTTATAACCGTGATACTCAAATATGTATTTCTTTCGAGAACCGTAATTGGCAAGAGTCCTCACTTTTTCTGCTAAGTACTCATCGTTGGTTGTTACTGCCCCGCCATCACCAAGAGCTCCCAGATTTTTTTCCAGGGTAAAAGCTGTGTCCTGCTGCATCGCCCAAAGAACCGGTTCTGTTGCCGTTGAACTTACAACCGCATGCCTGTGCATTGTCTTCTATTAATTTAAGGTTGTACCTCTTGCATAGCTCCTCCACTTTATTTGTATATGCACACTGTCCGTACAGATGAACAATCATTATTCCCTTGGTTTTGGGGGGGTTACAGCAGCCTCTATTTTCGTGTCGTCAATCTGATAATTCCCTATATCCGGCTCAACCAAAACAGGCACTAACCGGTTATCGGTAATGGCTATAATAGAAGCGATAAACGTATTGGCTGGAACAATAATTTCATCACCTTCACTCATCACCCCCCCATCTCTATATAAGCACGTAAAATTATTCTTAAAGCATCGAGGCCGTTGGCAACACCCACACAATATCCGGTACCAATATATTCAGCATAATTTTTTTCAAATAAACCGGTCTCTTCACCCAGCAGATACCAGCCCGAGTCTATTACACGCGAAGCAGCCTGATGTATTTCGGCAGAATACTTCTGCGTTAATTTCTGCAAATCAAGAAATTTTATCATGTCAACCGTTTTTCAACCACACCTTGTTCATCTTATATAAAACACTCACATACAAGACAATATAATTACCATCACCTGTCATTTTAAAGTTTCCGGCTTACCCCCCCGCTTGTTTGACAAATTATTTTTATACTCCTTAAATTGCTTGTAATCTCTTATATAATCATCATCTGAATATTCAGTCGATGCCAATACCAGACAAACAGAACCGGAAGAGAAGTTATCCAGCTCTCTCCAAATGCCCGGCACTATTAACACTCCTCTGTAAGGCCTGTTGATGGTAAAGGTCCTTTTTAATTCACCATCATCAACCGTCACATCAAAACTTCCGCTGGCCGCAACAATCAACTGATGTAGTTTCTTATGCGCATGCCCGCCCCCCCTTGACTCACCACCGGGTACATCATACAGGTAATAAACACGCTTTACTCTGAAGGGTATGGTTTTACCGTTCTCTACCACACTTATATTCCCTTTCTCGTTGTGATGTTTATCAATTTCAATTATTGAACAGTCGTATATGTTTGTCCTTTTCATTATAATTCTTTAAATGTCGGTAATTGAATGCTCTCCAAAAAAAATATACATTCGAATTATTTATCAGGTTATTAGTTCTTTTGTCAGTTCTTTAAACAGAGTATAATCATAAATATAGTCTTTCATGTCAAATTTGATGGAAGCAAGTATGAGAGCTAACGCATTGGTCGAAAAATTTTGCATTTGTCTCCACACTCCTTTTGGTACATACAGGCCATAGTATGACCTGTTGAGAGTATATATTTTTCTCTCCTCCCATTATCCAGAATCACATCAAAACTACCTGAAAGTGCTACAATAAATTCCTGATTGCGCTTATATGCATGTCCACCTCGTACCTCTCCCCCCGGAACATCATAAATCCAATAGGTACGCTTTATCTTAAATGGAATATTTTTTTTATCTCTTCTATGACTGAAAGGTTTCCCCCCCTTCTGTCAAATTTTTTTAGGAAGTTGAATTATGTTTGCGCCATTGAGCTCCATTATGCCTGAAATTTATAATCGAATCACATATTATTTGCTTAACTTTTACATCTGTTCATCCAATTAGCATATAGCTATAATATCCAGCTTCATTGAAAAATTAATATGAACTCATAACATATGCGACAATTGAACTATTCATTAATACCCATATCCATATTTTTACTAAATCCATATCTGTACTCCATTGAGTTCATGTTAACAGAGTTCAGCACAAAATATATTTTCTTTAACCTGTTCTCACGGTAAAACCTGTCTGCATCGCCAATATATTTTTTTTAGGCGTATATCCTGAACGGGCAACGTAGAGGTTCACATCTGCAAGCCGGTTCAATACAAATCCGTCTGATACCTGCCCCAACGGTGCAGTATCAAGAAATATGAAATCATATTCGCTCTTATAATTGTTTATCAACTCATCCAGCATTGATTTCGACAAAATCTCATTAGGATTAGGAGGAACCGCTCCAGCAGTAATTACATACAAATTAGGATGAATACCGGAAGGTTTTACAAGCTCATTTCTATCTAAAATACCTGATAAATAAAGTGTAACTCCTTTCTTGCTATCTAATCCAAGAATTTTGGCAAGCTTAGGTTTTCTGATATCCAGCTCAATGATCAACACGTTTTATCAAGTAGTGCCAGGCTCATGCCCAGGTTGAGAGTAGCAAACGTTTTCCGTCACCGCTTATTCCCGACAATATGTTTATAACCTTATTATCACCTTCAATAACAAATAAAAGGTTTGCCCTCAACAGCCTTATCATTTCATTAAAACTGTCGTTGCAGTCTTCTTTCACTGCAATTATCTGCGATTGAACCGATTTTGGTATCTCTCCAAGTACCGGTATAGAAGAGATTTTTTCAATATCCTCCCTAGTGTCTATCTGGTATCTTAGCAGATCTCTGATTTTAATAACCACTACGGGAAATATTGATCCGATGACAAAAAAAATAAAAAAAAGATAATTTTCTTGTTTGGCGAAACTATCCCCCCCAACACACGTATATTATCAATAATCCTTGAAGTAGGTTCACCAGTAGTCATATTCATATATCTCTCTTCTTTTTCTGAAGAAGATAGAGGAACAACGCTTCTTTGATGTTTTGCTGACGTATAATATCGGAATAGACACGTTCCTGGCGTGGTATAGCCCGTATCCTGGCATTGCTTTGAGAATATAAGGCATTGATATCGCGCTGCTGTATAACAAGGTTATTCATCTCGTTTTGCAGTCCTGTTTTAACAGAGTTGAAAGTTGATTCAATCCTGTTATTCAGGTCTATCATCGACTGGTTGCTTCCAGAGGCTATGCGCGCTAGTTTATTCCTCTCCAACACCAAATTGTTATACGCGTTAATCTGTGCATTCAAAACCTCGCTTTTTATACCCGGATTGGCAGGTATAAGCTGATTATGATCGTTCCTCTGCTGTACATATTTATTAAGATCAGATACAATTGCATATTGCGATTCAACCTCCATCTTCCTTTGTCTCATATTTGCCGACTGAACATTAAAGAGATCAGCCTGTGAAGAAATATCGGTCAACCCTTGTGACTGCTTGTAATCCTGCACCTGAGACTCCATTTCGCTTAGTTCATTGCTAAGTTTTGTGAGATGTTTATCAATAAGTATTGCTGTTTTTCAGCCAGCTCCATCTGCTCGTTTATTACCTTTTCATTAAATGTCTCGATGTATTCTTTTAAAAAGGTCCTTCCCAATTCACCATTCATGCATTCCAGAGAAAGTGTCGCTACCGATGATGTTTTCGATGTCAGCTCTATCTCAAGGGCATTTAGAAACTGATCGGCAACATTCACCGGATGGTTTATCTGAAGTCGTATGACCATGCTTTTTTTCTGGAACGGCATTACCCTTTAACACATTTATTTCACCAAAAGGCAGATTAGCGGTACTGTTGGCAAAAGTTCCACCGACATAATATTTTTTTCCCTTCATGCATACCTGAAAAAGATAATGCCCGTCACTGTTTACCCGAACATCTAATTCGATGTTATTCGTCATATTATTCAGAATATTTTCAGGGATCACTATTATTATGGGGCATTGTTTCCCGTAAATTACTTTCGATCTTAAATATGTAAGTTTTGGAAAAACCTTATCAATTCCTGTTTGATGAATAAACTCAAATGGATTCAGTTTTGTATATGTAACATACAGATTCAGCTTCCTGACAACACTCTCTACAATCAATGATTTTTTTTAGTATCTCTATCTCATTATCTACATTGTTTTTTTTCTGTTTACTACCCCATCTCTCTAAAGATGTTCATCTCGGTTAACCCCCCCCTTTTTGGTCGTCTTTGAATAGTATTGAAGTCGCCACCTTGTATTTAGGCAACGTTATATAGATATAAGATACTGCAATGGCCAGAGATAATATTATCGAGAGCAAAAACCATTTCCAGTAAGACAGATATTTCATTATAATATCAATCAGATCGATCCTCTTTTCTGCAAGCGCCGAAAATTCCTCTTCAACTTCAGAATATTTATACATTGTAAAGCTGTAGTATAAATGTGGTTATAAAATATTCACCTCAACAATCCGAAAATTGTTGTAGTCATAGTTATCAGAGAGATCAATACCGACAAAGTAGAAATCCTGAAAGATTCAGCGGCTCCATATTTTGAAGAATTTGCCTTCGACTTGTTGGGTTCGACATACACAACATCATTTTGCTCCAAAAAAAATGCGGGGGGAATAAAACATGTTTTTATCAGTCAGATTAAGCGTGTATATAATTAGCTCTCCATTTCCATCATCCCTTAGCACTTTCACATTATCTCTGCGTCCGTAAATAGTCATATCGCCCGCCATTGCCAATCCATCTAAGATTGTCATCCGGCCGCTCATTGATTCATATTTCCCCCCCGGCCTGAGAACTTCACCCATTATATTGACCGAATAATTAACAATTCTGACAGTGACAACCGGCTTCTCTTCAGTGAAGAATGGAGCAAGCAGATTGTTGATATGCAATTCCAGCTCTTTGGTATTTAACCCTTCTACCTTCAGAGAGCCCAAAGATGGAAAATTAATTTTTCCATCGCTGTCCACCAAATAGTTTTGAAGCACTGCCTGGGAGTAGAACGTACCGCCAGTTTCAGTTTGCGGTGTAAAAAGGTTGTATCTTCTCGATGCGGCAGGTTCACTGCTAACAACGGTGATAGACAGAATATCTTTAGGTTTTATTCTCGCATCGTGCCCGTTACCGTTACTGCCGGGTAAAGTCATTATCTGCTCAATATTCTGAAAATATGAAATATCCTTAACTTGAGAACAAGATATGGATATCATAATTAATATCAGAGTGTAAATAATTTTATTCATTTCAATAGAAGTTAGAAACACTACATAAAACACGCTTTATCACACTAGGAAAATATCAGGATCGAATTTTAAAATGATAATGTTTCAGCCTAAATATTATTTTCCACATAAATGTTATTCCCGAATAAAAGAAAAAAGTACGTTGCATTGTTCTTAACTAAATTAGTTAAGTGCTGCAAATATATATTTTCAATTTATCGTTATTATTAAAATTTAATTACATAATATTACAAAACAGATGGAATATATTTCATAAACGACTGTTTAACGCTGTTGCTGATATTTTAATTGGAATTGCTATAAATTGCATAATAAATATTGTTAAACATTGCTCTGTTTCCAAAACCGGGCATGTTTGAAACCAGTACAGCAATGTTTCAATACTATAGCAATATAAATAAAGTACATTGTAGCTGAAATGATGTTAGCTATTCAGGAATTAGCTTACAGATTAAAATGCATTAAATATATCTGGCAGCAAAGGCAGGCATGGTGGTTAATATTTAAATATTTTGCTGATTACGTGAGATGGAGTGTAATGATTACGTTACTGCTATTTTCATTCAAAATGAATCAGAAGCCGGCTATAGTTATTTTATGTTGTTTTTCCTTCTTTCTTACAAGATTTTTCAGCATAAGAATCAATTCTTTCTTATTTAATATTCCCAGTTTTTTTTGTTGATGCGATGGATTGTAACAAATACAGAGACCAACGACCTGTTGGTAATAACCGCTATATCCTTTGTGTCAACATCATTTACAAGTAATCCGCACAAAATTACTTCACGATGTGATAAAGATGGATATGTTCTCTGGATAATGCGAAGCTCCTTCTCATAATATACTAAATCATCTAATGTGAGTTTTTGATTCCCCCCCTCTCTGAAATACTTTGTCATTATTTCATCATGTATTATTTTACCGGGCCTGTTCAGATAAGGTTTTAACTTTGTCAATTCCTCCCTTATAGAATATAAAGAAGATAATGAGGCAACGGAATATTTTTCAGAAGCTTTTGAAAAATGAATAATAGTAATTTTACCTATTAAAGGATTTGAAAAACAAGAGAATGAGTAGTTCATAATTTCATGTTTTCCATCAAAAAGTATTACATGAATTTTTTTTGGTCTGTTACAATTCCGGGGGGGGTTATTTTTTTTAGAATATCTTCAACGTATGGATTAATTTTTCTCCACGAATTAAGGTCAAAAACTGCGTCATCCTTCATTCCAAGAATTTCATATGCACACTTATTCAAAGCAACCTCATCATTATCAATAAAATAAACAGCTGTGGGATAAGGTATATCATCTATATCAATCAAAATTTTCCCATCTGATTGAAACAATCCACTCCTCCTATCTCCAATTTTGGGGGGGATTCCATACTGTTGTGATCTTTAAAACATGTCACAAATATAAAATGTATTGTCATTATTTCGATACTTTTTTTGTTTAATAAATCTTAATTTAACGTGGATTTTTTTTAGTAGCACTATTTGATTTGCATGGGATTATAGAATTAACAATAAATTATATTGATTATAACCAATGAGTCCGGGCAGTCAAATTTTATTCAAAAATCTTCATTTTCTACTTTTTAATATTTTTGATTACTTTTGTATGATAAATTGTACTAAATGGAAGAGAACAAAAATCAATTGTTGAATTATACTACGTATGCAGGTATTTACCTTGGGTTATTCTGGGTTTTTAAATACCTGTTTGTAATTGCAGGGAATAGCTATCGGATATTCAACACAATTGGTTCGATACTGAGTTTTGGCACTCCCCCCCTGTTGCTGTTTTATTTTCTTGTAAAATACAATACTTGTTTAATGCAGAACAAAATGAGTTTCTGGCATGGGGGGGTTCAATTTTCAATATTGTTGTTTTTTTTCGCCTCCATACTCGAATCTCTTGTAGTGTTCATTCATGTTAAATGGATCGAACCTGCTTATATATCGAATCTATATGAGAAAATGATAGAGATGGCTCAGACAATAAATATAGGTAAATCCTTCGCATCACGCCTGGCAGAGCAACCCCCTCCCATCAATATTTTCTTATATCATAAGCAATGTAATCCTGGCGGATGTTTTCCTGGGTTTCATTCTCTCTCTTATTGTAGTTCCCACGGCGATGCGTTTAAAAAAAACTGTAAAATATTTAATGTTTTTTTTCAAATCGATGGATATATCAGTTGTAATACCGTTATTTAACGAAGAAGACTCGCTTCAAGAGCTGCACGACTGGATAAAACGTGTTATGCAGGAGAATGGTTTTCATACGAAATTATTTTGTAGACGATGGAAGCACTGATGGCTCCTGGGAGATCATAAAAAAAAGCTGAAGAACGGCTCCAATATGGTAAAAGCAATAAAGTTTAGACGGAATTATGGCAAATCGCCAGCACTGCATTGTGCTTTTCAAAAAGCAGAAGGCGATGTTATCATCACAATGGATGCCGATCTTCAGGATAGTCCAGATGAAATCCCGGAGCTTTACCGTATGATCAGGGAAGATGGTTACGATCTGGTTTCAGGATGGAAAAAAAAGAGGTACGACGATAAACTAACAAAGAACCTGCCGTCCAAATTGTTTAACGCAACAGCCAGAAAAGTGTCAGGAATAAAACTTCACGATTTTAATTGCGGATTAAAAGCTTATAGCAAATCACTGGCAAAAGCATAGAGGTGTATAACGATATGCATCGCTATATCCCGGTACTGGCCAAGAATGCAGGATATACTAAAATCGGTGAAATGGCAGTACACCACCAGGCACGTAAATATGGAAGGAGTAAATTCGGTGCCGACAGGTTCGTTAATGGTTACCTCGACCTAATGACTTTATGGTTCCTTAACAGGTTCGGGAAAAAGCCAATGCACTTCTTCGGGTTGTGGGGAAGCGTGATGTTCTTTATCGGTTTCATCGCAACCATTCTCGTAGGTTCAATGAAACTGTACGACATGCACCATGGGAACCCTTACCGCCTGGTTACCGAGTCGCCATATTTCTATATCTCTCTAACAATGATGATACTGGGAACACTTCTCTTTCTGGCGGGATTTTTGGGTGAGCTAATTTCAAGGAATTCGCCCGAAAGGAACTATTACCGGATTGAAGAAGAATTTTAAGAATAAGAAAAAAGTCACCTGCAAAAAGTCGATTTAGAATTTAAGACTGTTCATTAATATTTTAATTGTGTGAATGATGAAAATAACCAAACAGATGAGAGTTCAATATATAAATACACTTTCTTTGGTTTTAGTTTCACTGGTCCTGTCATGTAATTCAGTGAATAAAAAAAAGAGAATTATACATATCATCATGATCAAGGAGAGATCTTCACAACCGGCTATAATATAAAATATTCATACAGCCATTCACTTAAAGAGGAGATTGTGGCCGAACTCCACAAGTTCGATATGTCATTAAATCCTTTTAAAGATAGCTCAATAATATCAAAAGTAAATCGTAATGAGCAGGTGAAACCCGACTCTTTTTTTTCTTGAACGTATTCCTGAAATCGGAAGAGGTTTCACGAAATACCGGAGGAAAATTTGATATAACCGTATCACCGCTTATCAATGCATGGGGGGGTTTCGGATTTAAGAATATCGACAGTGTAACACCTGAAATTATCGACAGCCTCAAAAGCTTTGTAGGTTACGAAAAAAATAAGCATAGACAGTGATGGATACATTTTGAAAAGCGATCCCAGAGTACAGATAAATGCATCTGCCATTGCCAAAGGATATGCATGTGATGTGATAGCAGACCTACTGGAGAGTTACGGAATTGATAACTACATGGTTGAGATTGGCGGAGAGATTACTGCAAAAGGAGTGAACGAGAAGGGTGAGTGCTGGCGAATTGGAGTGGATAAGCCAATTGACGATTTTACAGGTATTCAGCACGACCTGCAGGTAATTCTGTCACTATGCAACAAATCAATGGCAACATCGGGCAATTACCGTAATTACTATATAAAAGATGGGAAAAAATATGCACACACCATAGATCCACAAACGGGATATCCCTCACAACTGGATATTCTTGGGGCTACAGTTATTGCCGATGACTGCATGACTGCCGATGCATATGCGACAGCCTTCATGGCAATGGGAATGGAGAGATCGATTGAAGTAGCCAGTAAACTTCCCGGGCTGTACTACTATTTCATTTACGAAAAGCAGGACAGCACCTTCGGCATAAAATATTCCGATGGTTTTGAACAGTTTTTATCCAATTAATGTATGCTTTATAAATTGTACATACTTATCTGCGTTGCTGATTACAAATAATATAACCTGAGATGAGCCAACAAGATAGAAATAATAATATTCTGTATATTACCGTAATGTCACCACATGAGGAAAACAGAATTAAAATAAAGTATAATATTTATTATTCGTTGTACGGTAAAGTTCTTATTGCTTCTACCAATACCGGTATCTGTTATATAGCCTTTGGCAAAGAGAAAAATATGGAGTACGAACTAAAAAAAAGATACTCCGCAGCCATTCACATAAAAGAGAGCGAGAAAGTACACGATACAGCTCTTTCCCTTATTGACGGTAAAGTTGCCGACGACTTCCTTCCCCTACATATAAAAGGAACCAGTTTTCAGCTGAGAGTATGGGAAGAGCTGCTTAATATCCCATACGGGGAAACAACTACCTACAAAATTATCGCGGAAAATACAGGTAACCCCCCCAAGGCTTTTCGGGCTGTTGGCTCTGCAGTGAAAGAGAATCCTATTTCATACATTATCCCATGTCACCGGGTAATAAGTTCAGACAAAAGCCTGGGTGGATATCACTGGGGTTTAGGCATAAAAGAGATGATGTTGAAAAACGAATCAGCAATATAATTACTTTAATCGATAGAAAATATTATTTTATAATCATGCGTAATCTTCTGTTTACAATATTGTCAATTGGCACATTAACATTTTGTTTGAGTGCGCAAGAATCAGACAGTATATTATATCCGAACTTCAAAGTGGACGGAACATTAAAAATAAATTCGAATATGCATCTGAGACAGGTATGTATCGTTTTTCGGTACGGAACTCACGCATAGGCGTTTCGGGAAACATTAATACCTACTCTGCATACAAGGTTCAGGTAGAGCTCAGTAACGAAGGGAAGTTCAGTGTGCTGGATCTTAGTGGTACTTTAATGCCGGTTAACGGGCTCTCTCTTACCTTAGGACAGACAAGCATACCATTGTTTAACTCATATGTTGTAAGCCCTGGTGAAATGATGTTCGCCAACCGGGCGTTTTTGGGGAAATATTTCCTTAGCACCAGAGATCTAGGGGTTATGGCTAAATATAATCTTTTGCTTGGTACAGTTCCCGCCAAATTGGAGTTCGGAATGTTCAATGGAAATACAATAAATAATCCTGTTTGGAAAGAAGATATGGCTTACGGAGGACGCGTTGAGCTGGGAAAAATGCAGGGTGCGCGTGTAACAGCCAAAATTTATAACTATCCGAAAAGCGATTCCACCCATTTTGTCTTTTACGGAGCTGACTTTCGTTACAAAGGTGACAGGTGGAAGATTGAGACGGAAATCATGAAAAGAAAGAGTAAGACAGAATATCACAACAATATGCTATCATATTATGTGCAGGGTGCATATCTCTTTCCTGTCAAGACAAAAATGTTCGAGTTTATAAAACCTGCCATTCGCTGGGATGGCATTGATGAAAGTTCTGATAAGAGCGGATGGGATGTGAACCGTTTGACTGCGGGACTGGGGGGGTTCGGATATAACAACAAACGATATTCTTCCTTGCTTAGATTAGATTACGAATGGTATTTCGTGAATAACAGCATGGATATATTCGCAAAAAAACAGAGAGATGGATTCTAACAAGATCACGATGGAACTCCTGTTTACGTTTTAAATTTAAAAATCGATGAAATGAATAATTTACTGTTTAACAAAAGAACTACACCGGGATACATTTCCGATTTGAAGGAAAATGAGATATTTGTATATGGCAGCAATTTAGAAGGGAATCACCGTGGGGGGGGCTGCCTTGACTGCCTATAAGAAGTTTGGCGCTGTCTGGGGGGGAAAAGGTACTGGATTACAGGGACAATCATACGGAATACCTACTATGCACGGTGGTACTGAAGAGATAAAGCCCTATGTTGAAGAGTTTATCGATTTCGCTATTGCAAATCCCGAACTTACTTTTCTTGTGACACGTGTAGGCTGCGGCATTGCAGGTTTCCGTGATTCAGAAATCGCGCCTCTTTTTTTTCCCGTGCCGCAGATATATCCAATATAATGCTTCCGGAAAGCTTCTGGAATGTGCTTCTGCACAGATAATGATTTTCCGGGCAGAATCTTCATGATTACATACCCCTCTTAATTGTTACGATTTCCATGTAAACGTATAGCGGAGCGATGTAACACAATTGTGTAGTTCCTTGAACCTAATCAAACCTGAATTTGGTTCTCCTCTCAGGCTCGAGGCACCCATATCAATATAATCGAAACCCAGTTTTTTTATAGTAATTGTAGCAATTAATATACATCAGGTTCATGACGCCTAAGCTTCTGTTTTCCATATCATCACCCAGGAAAATACATTGAACAATATTTTCATGTCCTCGGTAGAATATCCCGGCTCCTACGCATTTGGCGTTCTTGTCCCTGATAATGAAGAATTCTACCGGAAAAATTTCTTTAACTTTCAACAGATCGTCAAGGGTCATATAAATATCGCGCCCCTTTTCTTCCCGATTTCTCCTGATAACTCTGTAGGCCTCCTCCATCTCACTCCTGCAAGAAACCTCACACCATGTCAGGCCATGTTTCATAGCTTTTCTATAGTTCTGCAGCACCACACTTTTCACCCATTCTCCATTGAACTCTTTTAAATTAATCCAGTTGTTTATATCTGGCGTTTCCATCGTGAATCCCAGGCTAATAAACGCATTCACCAATTTGGCGTTCATACTGGCCTGATATAGATTCGGGGGGGGAAGTGTAATATATAGCTGTTTGAGCCCATTTTTAGAAATATAATCCTTCAGCTCAGAAATGAATACATAGACCACACGCAGCAACATATGCTCATACTTATAATGGAACCCGCCAAACGGGGGGGCTGAAAAAGGAGATCGCATAATCCCATCTTTATGCCGGCCAACAAGCCAATAGAAGGATTATCATCCTTCATCAACCGGAGAATCTTGTCCTGTTTGTTTTCTACCAGTTCTACAAACTGTTCTGTGATAAAAGGACTTGAGTCTGTAGAGAAATGTTTTCTGTATTCCTCTTTTGAAACCTCTATCAGCATCTCATTTGTTTTTAATGAATAACCTCTGATAATATCGTAATAGCAACATAATATTTAATAACCCGTATAAATATGCAGTTAACCATCTTGACTTACTAAATTTACGTAAAAATAAATATCACATCCTGCATACCTGATAAGTTGATAAATAATATTTTTTTGTTTCTGGAATATCCAACACTGAAAAGCAAATATCATTCACCTGAGAACATTAAATGGTAAAAAAAATGTAATAATAAAGAAGAAACTGAATCTTTTATTATTAAGTGCGCTTTAATTATTTTTACATTTATCACCCATATATTAATTTAAAAACGATATATTTTACAGATATTGTTATGCTGTTACAATATTTTACTTAACTTAAATAGTTAAGTGTAGCAAAATTATACCTGCATTTTCTCAATTCTTTCTATTTTTTTACTTACATAATATTACATTATAAGTTAAGAATATTGGAAAATTGTTTATGAGATTATCTTTGATAATGATCTCTATTTATAATAATTATAAATAATCTCAGTGTGGTGGTTAACTCAAATTAATTCTTTTTAATTTCAATAAAATGATCATATATTTGATTGTTTTTTTTAACATGATAGTATAAATAAAATCGACTATATTTGTAAAACAATCATCATGCAACAGCTAACGTTTAATTTATTCCACCACTCCATAATTTTATCGATTAAGCTGCCATGGATGAACGCCTAATCATTAATTTTTTTTAAATGAAACTAAACTCCACTCTCTGTCATATCATCTTTGCTATGATATGCATTGCCTTTCCATTGCACAATTCTTATGGGCAAGGATCCCGTTATACCGGGAATTACACCAAATCGGCGCCGATAAAATATATCGGCAAAAGTAATTTCGTAATTGAAGGATTGGAAATTTCGAGCGCCAGCGAAATCTGCATTGCCTTATATAATTGCGAAAATGTAACTATCAGAAATTGCAAGCTGGGGCCAAGCCCGCTGAAAAGAGGCATCTATTTATGGATGTGCAAAAATGTGACCATCATCGATAATACGTTTGAAAACGTGCAGTCGGGAATGCTGGCATCTACCTCTCAGGAAATTAAATTTGAGTACAACGATCTTACAAACATACTTGGAAAATTAAAGGGTTCCGATGAGTTTGGAGTGATGGCTCAATTTATTCAGGTATCGGGTGCGGGCAGCAGCATTAGTTACAATGTGTGCGAGAACTTTCCCGGGGACAGTTCTCCCGAAGACCTCATCAACATAAACCAGTCGAACGGCACTGCCGAAAGCCCTATTGTGGTCAGAGGAAACTGGATTAGAGGCGGAGGCCCTTCAGGTTCGGGTGGAGGAATCAATCTTGGTGACATTGGCGGCTCTTATCAGATTGCCGAAGATAATGTATTGGTAAACCCTGGGCAGTACGGAATTGCTATTTCAGGAGGCAACAATATGACCCTGAGAAACAATAAAGTGTATGGTACACGAAATTACTTTACCAATGTGGGAATGACTATGTGTAATTGGTACGGGAATTTAGGAGCATCATATAATATCACAGCTGCAAACAACAGCATCAATTACACTAATAAGGATGGTTATGTGAATAACTGGTGGATTGCGACAAACATGGAACCAGTTTCCGGCAAAGAGACCAACAGGTATGATTCAAGCATAAATGAATCAATTCTACCCGATAAAATCATCGGAAGAGCCATATCATCAACACTCCTACAGATCCGAATCCAGGGGGGGAGGAACAGTAGTTATTCCTGATGATAAAACCGGGGGGGGAACCGGAGAAACTGGCGGAACCGGAGAAACTGGCGGAACTGACCAAACTGGCGGAACCGGAGAAACTGGCGGAACTGACCAAACTGGCGGAACCGGAGAAACTGCTCAGACTGGAGAAACAGAACAACCGGGTTTTCAGCTGCCTGATATAATAAACCATCCCTCTATAATAATCTATCTTGACAGTTTTAACCGGATTTGTATCAATATTACAGGACGAATATTAAAGACTGCAACAGCTACTGTTTATGACAACACTGGTAATGTTGCCTATCAAAAAAAAGATAAACCGTTTTCATAACGTGCTCCCATACAGGCCCACTACAGGAAAATATTATATACTTGTAAGGAATGGCGAAAAAGCGAACTTAAAAACAATATACATTAAATAAACAAGCCATATGGATAAACATATACATCATGACATGGCAACAGCCAGTGTATAACTGTAAGTTCATTTCAAAATTATCTAATAAAAAAACAGCAAAACAGTATGAAAAAAATAATATATTTATTTGGATTTATTGCTTTCACTCTACTAGCAGCATGCGAAAACGAAGTGGAAAGGATATCACTCCCCCCCGAGCCTTCATTTTCAGCTACAGGTCAATGGGAAATAACTGCATACATCGATACCGTATCAGTATTTGGCCCCCCCTTCAGGGTAATAACTTTTAAGGATAACTCATCAAATAACGACTCCATCACCATTCAGGATTCTGAAATGAAGTTCTGGAATTTTAGTGTAAAGGCTTTGTTGAATGAGAAAGATGGTACCTTTCAGACGAGACAATCAAACTGCGAACAGTGCGAAGAAGGAATAGGAATTAAGATTGCTAACGGAAAAATTGTCACTCCCGACAGTATCAGTTTTGAAATACAGTTTGAAGACGATATAACACCATACTGCAATACCTATATTCTTAAGGGCCACAGAACTATTAATTAGTTTAGAGGCCACCCTCCTAAGTGGTGACAGGCTGATTTTTACCTGTCGAATTCAAAAGTTCTTTCAACTTATCTACCAACTGTTTTTTGTTGAGTAAATCAAGCTTCTTGTTGATGCGATGAATAGTTACAAACACCGAATCAGGTGTCCTGTTGGTGATTGAGGCTATATCCTTGCTGTCCATATCGTTTACAAGCAATCCGCAAAGAATTACTTCCCGATTGGACAGCGAAGGGTATGCTTTTTGAATGATCCTCAACTCTTTTTCATAATAAACCAAATCGTTCAACGTCAGTTTCAGATTGTTCCCCTCTCTAAAATACTTTCTCATGGTAGCCTCATGCATCATTTTCCCGGTCCGGTTAAGATAGGGTTTCAATTTCACCACTTCATCCTTTATTGAATAGAGCGACGATATTGAAGCCACCGAGTATTTTTCTGAAGCTTTGGAGAAATGGATAATGCAAATATTTCCAAACTTGTTATTATAAATCCGTTTCAGCGAATAATTCATAATCTCATGCTTGCCATTAAATAATACAACGTGTATCTTCTGATCAATGATAACGTCTTTATTAATCTTTTTTTACCTCATCCTCCAAATAGGGGGGGTTTATCCTTCTCCATGCGGCCAGATCAAACAATTCGGACACTTCCATCCCAAGTATTTTATATGCAAGATTGTTTAATATCACCTCCTTAACCGAAGGAATAAAGATTGCCGTCGGATAAGGCATTTCATTGATATCGATCACAATGTTATCTTTGAACTGATATTTTTTTTCAATCCTTACTTCTAATTTTTGTGTGTACATATTGCTGTAATTTTAATGTCATCACAAATATATAATAACAAGCATCTGAAATCACACAAACATCTTAATAATTTACTTACAATATATTACATATTTCTCATAAAAAAAACATTGTAACTATTTTACATAAAGGATTATAGATGCATATCTTTTTTTTAGAATGATTCTATATTATTCAATGGGACTTCCCTATATTCTCAATGTAACTATAAATTATTATTCACTCAATCGGCGGTACTATTGTCTTGAAATATAATATTTTTAGCCGGGATGAAGAGAAAACAGTCCGGGAAATAGCTCCAAATATATTCGTAATACATTAAATATCTGTAGAATAAACCTGAGCGAAGCTAAACACTTTTTTTTCTGATTGTAAGGTTAAAAAAAACATTCAACGCGAAATATTGAGTATTTAATAGATTACTGAAAATAAAAATCCCGGTACGGATGCACCGGGTTTTTTTATTTGAGTATGTTTCATTTTTTTTAATAAGCAATTCCCTATTTCTTA
>JMBV01000040.1_pt1 | contig 49732 bp, 68 predicted proteins | sample 616531 | NCBI WGS metagenome assembly JMBV01 (sample SAMN02727904, study PRJNA239997) | anaerobic digester metagenome | biome: anaerobic digester; isolation source: mesophilic anaerobic digester inoculated with municipal waste water sludge... | place: Germany: Bielefeld University, CeBiTec ...
GAAAGTACTGGACATACCTACCAACATTTACGAGGGTACCCTTTTTAACCGCTTCCGCTTTTCAGCCTGGGATTCATACAGCTTTCCGTATATTACCAATCTTAAGATAACTACAGCTTCTCCCGATACGCGCAGTAAACTTATTACTGAAGGTAAATTGGTGAGTTACGGTATTTATTTTGATGTGAACAAGGCCGAAGTAAAACCAGAGTCTTATGCCACCATGAAGAGTATTGCCGGTGTCCTAAGTGATAATCCCGGAGTAAGGGTTAGAATTATTGGCCATACCGACAGTGACGGCGATGATAATCTCAACAAGACACTATCAGCCAAAAGGGCAGAGTCGGTTAAAAATGAACTGGTTACATCTTTCGGCGTTGAGCCAGCCAGGCTGGAAACGTCAGGAGCTGGAGAGGGAGAGCCAATTGCTCCTAATGACTCACCTGAGAATAAGGCTAAAAACAGACGTGTTGAGTTTGTAAAGATATAAAATTATTTAATTTGCAGAAGGGCTGACAGAATGCAGATTGTTAATTTATTATTGGTGTTTAATATGCTTTTTAATGCGAACAGCGTAGTTGTTAGATTATATTGATATTAAATGAATTTTTACCGAACTGTTATTGAGAATTTTAATATTTAAATTATTTACGCATGAGAAAGATAATTTTTGTAATAATGTTTTCTCTGTTGTTGGGAGCATGCGGAGGCGACAGAAAAAGCAAGCCGGAGGATGAAACAACAATGAAAGAGCTTGCAGGGGGGGACGCTTCCAAAAAGAGATACCCCCTTGGCACAGGGAATAATTCATTCAACTTCTGAAACAATGGGTGTTGAGGTTAATACCGTTACCTATTTCGATAAATGGGGGGGTGACTGGGAAGCTATCGAGACAACAGTTCCAATGGAGATAATGGGAGAGGACTACTCCTCACACACCCTTGAGATCATTAAAGGTGACGAACATTGGAGAATAGATCTCGACCAAGGAACCGGTGAGCATTATGTAATGACTAGATCAGTAAATCCAATGGGTGTTGATGTAGAGGGTATGTCAGCTGAGTTATCGGGTAAGATGAATATTGAGAAATTGGGCGATGTGGACTATCTTGGGTACAAGTGTCAAAAGATGAGGATAAAAAGCGACAAGGGTACCGAGATGGAATATATTATGTTCGGTAATGTGATGATGAGTATGGAAGGTGAGGCTATGGGAGTTAAGTCTAACACCAGGGTGATATCGGTTGAAGAGGTAGCGCCGCCGGCTGAAAAGTTTGAGATACCAGGTGATATTAAATTCATGGAGTAGTCATGAATCTTTCGTAGCCAACATCTTGCTTGCCGGCAGAGTTGATTCCTGACATTTAACTTGCTTGCCAACAGAGTTGGCTCTGGGTATTTAACTTGATTATTATATTGAATTATCAGAAAAGAGCCTGCTCATATAATCCAAATATCAGAAATGATTATTCATATTTCATTGAAAATCAACATCTGCTTTGGTCCATATTTAATAAAAGAGATTTTATGGAGGGGGGGACTCGAAAAAAAAGAAATCGAAAATAATTTATTTAAAATTAATAAAAATATGAATCAGATTGAAAGAGCAAGAAAAATTTTGTTCACTCCCAAAGATGAATGGAGCGTGATTGAATCTGAAAATGACTCCCATACTAAAGTGTTGATGACATATTTGATCTGGCTGTCTTTAATTCCTGTGGTCGCATCTTTTATAGGTTATGGACTGATCGGTTACCACTTTCTTGGAGTTAGAGTGGGGGGAGGTATCTTCTGGGGAGTTAGATATGCAATACAGCATTTTATTTCAGTAATAGGAGGAGCATACCTTACTGCAGCTGTATTTAATTTTATGGCTCCTAAATACGGTGGTGTAAAAGATTTTAATAGAGCATTTCAGCTTGCTGCTTACTGCTATACCCCCCCGGTTTGTGTTGGCGGAATATTTTATATTCACTACAGCTTGAGCATGTTGGCAGGAGTGGCGGGAATTTACGGACTGTTTCTTTTATACTTTGGTGTTAAACCCATGATGAAGGTAACTGATGAAAAGGCTACCACCTATTTTGTTGTTTCACTATTGGCGATGATAGTTATTTCGCTGGTTTTGGGTTTAATTCTTGCTCAGCTGATTGGCACTGGCAGTTATTGGCGTTGATACAGACAACAGCCATTACTGAGAGCATCAAAATTCCTGTATCTTAAAATTTCCGTGAGTTACAGAATTTTTGATAATAAAATGATTAATATGGTCATTAATCCGTTTTTGCAATTGTTGTTTTAATAATGAAAATGTTTCTTAAACCGTTGCGAAATAAATAAATTAATCATATGAAGAATAGCATTTTACCGTATAAATTAAAGATAGTTAACATATTGATGTTATGTGCATTTATGATGGTTCCCGGTTACGCTGATGCAGGCGATGATCCCTGGTCATTTATTAAAGAGTTGCCTCCCATCCCTGTGAATATATGCGGTGAGAGGCTTGATGTTGCTGCAAAATGGGTAGAAAGACTGTCTGCACTGAAGGACAGGATGGTGGAACTTCAGGTCAAAGAAAAATGGGAAAAAGATGATGCTCTTAAAGATGCTAAGTCGAACATGGCTTTGTTTGAACCATCAGGTGGTGAACTTCAGAGGAAGTACTTTGGATTATTGAAAGAGATTGAACTTACAGAGAGGCAGGCCGAATCCAAACTGAATGAGATACTTTTGGATAAGTCTAAAAACATAATTTCGGTGGAAACCAAGTACCAGCAAATATTAGAACCGTTGAATAATGAGCTTAGAAATGCTATTGCCCAGGGAAAGGACACTAGCAATGTTAGGGATAAGATTAAGAACCTTGTAGCAGAAAGGTGCCTGGAGTTGGGAATGATATGCAGAGAATTCCTTGTCAAATATCGTAACATGCTTGGTGAACTTGTTTCCTGTGGAGTAAAGATTAATGAGCTTCAGGACGAGGCAAACAGAATTGCTTATCAGTCATATAATGTTAAAACCAGCTACGGACTCTGGCTAGATTACATCATGATGCATACTGGTGAGTTGATGAAAATATATGACTACAATTCATATAATATTACCGAACTATATGAATTTTAGTTTTTACAGTTTAAATATTCTGAACCGTCATAACATATAATTGAAATAAATTATGAAACGAATAGTTGTTTTAAACATTGTGCTTTGTATTAGTTTTGTACTGTCAGCTCAAAGGGACTGTTCCCTGCTCAGGGAACAGTGATGACTTATCAGAACTTCGACAAAAAGGGTAAGTCTGTAGGGAAGAACGTTTATCTGCTTGAATCAATAGCTGACTCCGGTAATAAAATTTCAGTCACTTATTTGGTTTCATCTTACGATGAAAAGGATAAACTTACATTTTCAGATCGCATCACAATGGAACAGGTTGGAGACAAAATGTATTTTGATATGAGCAGTTTCGTGAATAAGGCTGCTTTTCAACAGGATGGAGAGATACCTGCTTCCGTTATAATTGAAGGAAATGGCATGGAGATACCTGTAATTGGCGAAGCCAGTCAAACCTTGCCTGATGCTGACATTACAATAACTGCCGAGATGGGATTTATTTCCATGAAAATGGCAACAAAAATAACCAATCGCCGCATAGAAGCAGTTGAAGATATTACTGTGCCGGCGGGTACATTTTCCTGCATGAAGATTTCGGGAGATGTTTCTGGCAAAGCAATGGGAATATCCACTTCTGGAAAAACATTCAATGGTATGCTGCCGGAGTAGGTATGGTAAAATCAGAGAGCTATGATAAAAGGAGAATCTTATAGGTTATACCATCTTGACATCCCTTAAAAAAAATAGGGATCCATATCTTTAAACAATATTAATTTGAGCCTACCCCGATAACCCTGAATATAAAAAATAATTATTTATAATATAAGAGACATTTAAGAAGGGTGCTTAATTCCAAATTCACATTTTTTTTATTAAAATATTTTTTTAATACCTGATTATTTGTTATTTTTTGCAATAAAATAAAGTCACAGTGCTGAAAATTAGGACAATTAACTGTTCGGTAAACCCACGTGCTATGTGGTGTAAACTGTTTATCAATGCAGGATTTTTCCTGCTGATAACTTCCTTGTTTTTTTTCTGTTCGGAAAATGAAAAACAGCAGCAACTCATGTATGATCAGAAAAGAATCTGGGAAGAGAAGATTTCGGACGATAGTTTTCCTACAGATTCAATCAGGCTGCTTTTGGGGAAAAGCGTTATCGATCGTGATAACTTGGCAGTATCCGTGCTCTGTAAGGTGCTGGGGGAAAGGATGCGGGAAGCTTCAGATTTTTCTAAAGCTATTTCATATCACCAGCAAGGTCTAGTTGCAGCTTACAAGATAAATGATACAATCGGCATTATTCAGGCTCTCAATAATATCGGGACCAACTTTAGGAGAATAGAGGCTCTGCCCGAAGCTTCCGATTATCATTATCAGGCACTTCAGATGGCCGAGTCCTTCTCGGCTAAAAATGAATATGTTGGTCGTAAAAGCCGTGCCATGGCAATTAATGGAATCGGTAATGTTCACCTCTCATTTGGAAATCTTGATGAAGCCGAGAGGATGTTCAAGGAAGCACTGGCGGAGGAAATAACATTGGGCAGCAATCTTGGTCAGGCCATGAATTATGCAAATATTGGTACTGTTATTGAAAAAAAAGCTGATGTATGATTCAGCGTTTGCATATTATCAACGTTCCTTGGAAAAGAACATGCTAGCTAAATCGCAGTTGGGAATAGGCTTGTGTTATATTCACTTAGGACATATTTACGAGCTAAAGAACGAGTATGATAAGGCAGAACGTGAATATCTGATGGCATATAATATACTGAGCGATATTTCAGATACATGGCACTGGCTGAATTCAACCTTAGCCATTGCTCGTATAATGCTGCTTAAAAATGATTCTGTTGAGTCTATAAGGTATATAAGAATTGCTGATAAGGCAGCCAAAGCCATTCAGTCGCCAAAACATCTCGCAGAAGTTTATAATTTGCTCCATGAGTATAATATTAAACGTGGTAATTACGCTACAGCATTAAGCAATTATAAGAAAAGCCAACAATTTCAGGACAGTATTCAGAATATGCAGAAATATAATAAGGTGATTGATGTACGTCAAAATTACGAAAGTGATAAAAACATGCAATACATATCGGGCCTGAATCTTCGTAACGAGATGGTAGCGCGACAAAAGAGGACCATTATATACGCTTCAGGAATATCGTTAATATTGCTTGTCTTTTTGCTTATAGCCCTTTTTTTTATTCCTATATGGAGCGTACCAGGAGCAACAAAATACTCAGGGACATGTATAGTGCACGAACAAGTTTCTTTACCAATATAACTCATCAATTCCGCACTCCGCTGACCGTTATCCTCGGACTTAGCAATCATATGCAGTCGGAGAGTAATCTTACACAACATGAATCGAAAGCATATTTGAAGGCGATTGACAGGCAGGGAGCGCATCTGCTTACACTGACAAATCAATTGCTGAGTATGTCGAAAATAAATTCAGGCTCTGATAATCCCAAATGGCAAAAAGGCAATATTGTTGTCTATCTGAACATGGTTATAGATTCTTTTCGCCTCTACGCAAAAGAAAAAGATATAAAATTGTTGTTTACGAGCAGTGATCCTCTTATTGAGATGGATTTTATTCCACATTATGTTGATGATATCCTGCAGAACCTGTTGTCGAATGCAATAAAATTCAGTGGCCCGGGGGGGAAAGAGATTCACGTGGTAATATCAAAAATAAAAAAACAAAGAAGCGGTCCTTAAGGTGCAGGATTTTGGAGATGGTATACCTAAATCGGATCTGGAATATATTTTGATCTTTTTTATCAGGGTAATAATTCCGAAAGAAATAATGGCAGTGGTATCGGGCTCAGTTATACACGTCAATTGGTTGAAATAATGAACGGAAAATTGAGGTAGAGAGTGCAGAACAAAAGGGACAGTTTTTATCGTTTCACTTCCTTTGCAACAGTCCGAAACGAATAATATATCTGTGTGGACTCCAAAAGAGAATGAACGGATACCCTCTTCCATGAAAGTCAATACAGGTTTGAATATCTTTTAGAGTCTCAGGATGTTAAAGGTAAAATTATCAACAGGCGAAGATCAGATATTTCCCCCCTACAGTTTTGCTGATAGAAGACAACGATGACGTAGTACTATATATAAAAGCATTGCTGCCTGCTGAATACAATTCCGTTACGGCTAGGGATGGTACAGAGGGGGGGCTGGAACTTGCAAACGAGTTGATACCCGACATTATTATTTCAGATGTAATGATGCCTAATAAGGATGGTTTTGCTCTATGTCGTGAAATTCGCAAATCCGCTCTACTGAACCATATCCCGATAATTTTATTAACGGCAAAAACAACAATTGACGATCGCCTTAAAGGTATGAAATGTGGCGCCGATGCATATATAAAAAAAACCGTTTCACTACGAAGAGTTATTAATTCAGATAGAAGCTCTGCTTGAAAACAGGCGCTTGCTTAAGGAGAAATATATGCAATCCTTATTCAAAGGCGATGATTTGAATATAAACGACATAAATATTAATTTTCTTAAAAAAAAGCGACTGATATTGTTTTTAAAGATATTAATAATTCTGGTTTTACTTCAACTTCGCTTGCTGAAAACTCTGCATCAGCAGTTCGCAGCTTAACAGAAAGCTTAGCGCAGTTGCAGGTTGTACACCATCGATGTTTATTCTCAGACTTCGAGTTGAGCATGCAAAAAAAGAAGCTGGTAACAGAGGATAAATCAATCGGTCAGATTGCCGAGGAGTGCGGTTTCTATGACATGGCCTATTTTTCGCGTACCTTTAAAAATTAACAAACGTCACTCCTTCTCAATACCGCCGTTTACCAAGATGATGTTAATAGTTCTTTCATAATAGATAAGCAGGCTTTAGATTTAAAAAGATACCGGAAAGAGGCTATACATCTGATTAGTTTTCGGAGAAAATTAAAAAAAATACCGTACTATATGGGAATTAAGATAATTTTAGCGTACTATTATATCAACAGTCCGGTAAAAAAAGCATCCATAGGTCGCATAATCAAATAATTAACAACAAGATAGGCCTGTTCGAAACCCAGTAGTACTTTTAGCTGATTGCAAGGTGTTTGAAAAATAATTACCGAAGTATTGATTATGTGATTATTTATTTCAAATAGAAAAAAAACACCGTCCCTGAGGCGATCTCACGGGACGGTATTTATTCTGCTTTAATTTTTATTTTGAAGGATTTCCAATGTGTCTCTAGCGATTGTAAGCTCCTCATCAGTGGGGATGATTACCACTTTTACCTTTGAAGATGGTTTGCTGATGATTACCTCTTTTGCACGTACTGAGGCATTTAGTTTTTCATCGAGTTCAATGCCCATGAATTCCATGTTTTTGCATGCATAACTTCGGGTAACAGCCTGATTCTCGCCAACACCGCCAGTGAACACGAGTATATCAACACCTCCAAGAATGGCGGCATAAGATCCTATATATTTTTTGATGCGGTAATTGTAAGTATTCATTGCCAGGATAGCCCTTTTGTTCCCGCTGTTAATAGCTTCTTCAATCTCGCGCATATCTGAGGATATGCCTGAAATGCCAAGTACTCCAGAAAATTTGTTCAATAGTGTGGATATACCCTTCGTACCCATATTTTCTTTTTCCATAATGTATGAGATCACACCAGGATCAACATCACCTGAGCGTGTACCCATTATCAATCCTTCCACGGGGGGGTCATTCCCATACTTGTATCAATGGATTTCCCGTTTCTGATAGCTGTTATAGATCCTCCATTTCCAATATGGGCTGTTATTATGCGCTGCTCCTCGTATGGAACGCCAAGAAATTCGCACGCTCGTTTAGATACGTAACGGTGGCTGGTACCGTGAAAACCGTAACGACGGATACTGTATTTTCGTAAAGAGAGTAGGGGATACCATACGTATAGGCATAGTCTGGCATAGTCTGGTGAAAAGCAGTATCGAAAACACTTACCTGTGGCGTGTCGGGCATCAGCTCCTGAATTGCATAGATACCTTTCAGGTTGGGCGGATTGTGGAGCGGTGCCAGTTCAATGCACTCGTTAAGCATCTCAATCACTTCGTCGGTAATGAGTACACTTGAGTTGAAACGCTCGCCACCGTGAACCACTCTGTGCCCAACGGCATTTATTTCTTTCAATGATTTGATGCATCCATATTTCTCGCTGAGTAATACCCAAGTATATATTCAATTCCTGCACGATGTTCCAGTATCTCTCCTTCGAGCATTACTTTCTGTCCGTCCGGTAATGTTAGTTTGAGGAAGGATCCTTTCATCCCGATTTTTTTTCAATACCTCCCTGTGCAACCACCTTTTTGCTTTCCATCTCAAAAAGCTTGTACTTTATTGATGAGCTTCCGCAATTTAAAACTAATATCTTCATAATGTCTGTAATTCTCCTTAATTAAATACCGTTTTATTTGTTGAAACCGGATTCCCGTTTTCATCGTATATATAAAAGCCCTTTCCTGTACGTACGCCTAGCTGATTGGAGCGGTATAGTTTCCAAAGAAGAGGGTTGGGCTTGTAATGCTTTTCGCCAAAATCGCTGAACATGGCTTCCATTAGCGTGACCAGCCGCTCTATGCCAACAATGTCCGCAATGCGGAAAATTCCGTAACGTTGCCCGTAAATGATGGTGAATGTTTCTTCAATATCTTCCATGGAGCTGATTCTCTCAAGGAGAGTCTGACAAGCTTCGTTCAGCATTGTCACTAAAAGGCGCAGGCTCACGTTCCCATTGCTTTCGTTAATGCGGTGTGGCTTGTAGTTAATGAGTTTGGCAAAGATCTCCATCTTCTGATAAACCTCTTCAGATGTGTACATCCCCTTCGAAATTTCCAGTATTCGTGCGTCAGGGTGTAAGACAGGGAAGTACAGGCTTACACAGCGCTCTTTGTGATCAAGGTCGGCGGCCAGCTCGCTGATGATTACTGTGGAGCCGTTGGTTGCGATGATGGCATCGGTGTCGAGTACATCTTCCAGTTTTTTTAAAAATGTTTTTTTCGTAGTGGTGTACTCCTGCGGCCGCTTTCCGAATGCCGGGTACATTCAATCACCAGGTCGCATCCGGCAAAGTCTTCATATACCAGAGTCGGTGTGATTCGGTTCATAATAATCTTTTTTTTCAGAAGGTGTCAACCCCCCCAGCTGCTGATCTTATGATCCATTATTTTCCCTATCTCGTTTATCACATAATCTATCCTTTCAGGAGATTCATCAAGGAAAACCACTTCCATTCCTGCTGTTGCAGCCTTGTCGATAATTGTTCTTCCCTCCTTGCCGGCTCCAACAACCCCCCCTATCTTTGAGAATAATGGCTTATTTTGCTTTCTGCAGTGATAGTAAGCCCGTACTCTTCGATAGGTTCTATAATCATTTCATTCATATGTTTTGTAAATTTCTTTAGTTATATAATATCAGACATGCAAGAGTAAAGTCCTAGATTCATTTTAACTGATTGCTTGTCGTTTGGTTTTATATGTTGTTTTTCATTCCAATTGCCTGATTGGAAGCTATAACCACCATTTTGTAAATATCTTCCACCGAGCAGCCTCGTGAAAGGTCGTTCACCGGAGCAGCCATTCCCTGAAGTATGGGCCCTACAGCTTCTGCGTTGCCAAGCCGCTGCACCAGTTTATATCCTATATTACCTGACTCAAGTGTTGGAAATACCAACACATTGGCTTTACCTGCGATGAGGCTTCCAGGTGCTTTTGTCGAGCCAACGTCTGGGACAAGCGCAGCATCGGCTTGTAGTTCACCGTCAATAAGAAGCCGCGGGTCAGTCTCCCGGGCTATCCGTGTTGCTTCGCGTACTTTATCGATCATCTCATGTTCAGCACTTCCCCCCTGGTGGAAAAGCTAAGCATCGCTACACGTGGCTCAACTCCAGTGAGGCTCTTCATTGTCTGTGCCGATGCAACAGCAATTGAAGCCAGCTCTTCGGCAGTTGGATTTGGCACAACTGCACAATCGGCAAACAGCAGGACTCCGTTCTCTCCGTATTGCGGAGTCTGAGTAAACATGATGAAAGCACCAGAGACCACTTTCACTCCAGGGGGGGAGGTTTTGATAATCTGCAGTGCGGGGGGGCGAAGTACATCGCCGGTAGTGTTTTGTGCTCCCGCAATTTCTCCGTCGGCATCACCGTTCTTTATCATAAGGCATGCAAGGTAAAGTGGGTCTTCTACTAGCATGGCAGCCTGTCCGGGTGTCATCCCTTTCTTTTGCGCAGTTCCAGCAGCAGGTTTGCATACGACTCTTTTTGTCGTGCTTTTCGGATCTATGACAACAGCTTTGTCAATATTTTCAAGTCCGAGTTTTTTTTGCAAGTATCTGAATCTCTCCTGGGGCTCCCAGAAGAATGATTTCCGCAATACCGTCACGAATTAATTGATTGGCCGCCGTTAAAGTTCGTTCTTCGGCCCCCCCTTCAGGCAATACGATTCTTTGTTTATTCGTTTTTGCCTTTTCGATCATGCTCTCTAGTAAGTTCATTGTTTATTAATATTTGACTATTTCTTTCAACCTGATTTTCGCAATAACATTTTTCTATTAAACTCTTTTTCGTTTATCGCCTATCTGAAAAGAATTCTATCGGCAATAATGCAAACTTGTTTGCAGTATGCTATTTTAATAAATAATCAGCGCTCTGCAATGTTGTGAGCAAACTTGTTTGTTTTGAATTTAGTTCAATTTTAACCTGCTGAGTCAAAATAGCGGCATGCTTCTTCTTTGTTTGAACTGAATAACGCATAAATCCCGGCAACGGTATAAATACAGGTAAATTTGCTTTCTGCACTTTGTTTGTCGAAAACATTCAAGCATGTTTGTCCTCTGTTTGTATTGCTTAACTAAATAGATTAATATTTGTTTGGTTTTCAAATTATGATCAGGATATAATTTCATACAATTAAAGCTATTTATTTTCAAATACACTCATGGAACATCCGCTTGTAAGTGATTCTTATCCTCGTTTCAAAATAAAATGTAATCTCCGCAAAAGTACGAAAAAAAGAGCAGATAAAGTGGCATTTTGTAAGGCAAAAGAGTTGCTGTTACGAGAAGTTTAGAAAATCACACCAAATATATTAAAATAGTTTAAAAACAGAATCAGCATATTGTCACTCCCCCCCAATAAGCCTGTTTCTTTCTAGTACTTTCACAACACGCCCTTTCAGCCGGATTATTTCCTCATCTTCCATCACTTTAAGTGAACGGGCTAGCGATTGTTGCTGTACACCAAAATATTCGGCCAGCTGAGTGCGCGATCGTTACCTCTTTTGATATTTTCAGTAAAACAGATGTTTATGCTGCAATAACATCCACAGGATAGTTGTTTTTGGTGTCATAAATAAAGGCTGGTGTATGGATTAAATAAATGTTATCAGCAACAGTTTTATGGTCCCTGCCGACGGCTGCAGCAGTTACCGATTTTGGCATTCTCCCTTAAGGGAGCAGGGTTGGGAGAAAACCATTTTTATTGTTGAAATCCTGAGTTTTGTCGGATTATTTAATGTGATACAATTCTTTTATTGAATAGGGTCAAGAGATAATTCCCGGATCACAATTTATGGCCTGTGCAGCTCTCTCCATCTTTGTCCTGATCTCTTTAGTGCATAGGTTGCCGATGCTCCCGGCATGGGTATGATGTACTTTTTTTAGGAGCCTGGAAGGAACCCTCCTGTACTTCTTTTCCTACCTGCTGATAGGCTTCTCTGAAAGGGACACCCTGCAATACGCGTTTGTTTACCTCTTCTACGGTGAAGAGGTATTCATACCGTGGATCGGAAAGGATATCCTCGTTAACCGAGATATGATCAAGCATAAAGCAGGTCATCTGCAGGAGCTTGTGCAGGGTTTCCAGTGCCGGGAATAGCACCTCTTTCAGCAGTTGATAGTCGCGATGATATCCGTGCGGCATATTAGTTGTCATCAATGTTATTTCATTGGGCAGGCTCTGCAGGCGATTGCTGTGTCCCCCCCGTATTAGTTCCCACACATCGGGATTCTTTTTATGAGGCATAATACTCGATCCAGTAGTAAACTCATCAGGGTATGAGATAAAACCATAGTTACCTGAAAGGTACATACAATTATCAGAGGCAAGTTTGTTAAGTGTGGAAGCAATATTCGCAATGCTTTGGGCAACTATTCGTTCTGTTTTGCCGCGCCCCATCTGGGCGGCGACCACATTGAAGCTCATGGTGGCAAAGCCCAGTTCACGGGTAGTCATTTCACGGTCCAGAGGAAAGGAACTGCCATAGCCTGCTGCCGATCCCAGAGGGTTCTGATCAGCTACCTGCCATGCTGCTGCAAGCGTATGCATGTCATCAACCAATGTCTCTGCATATGCACCGAACCATAGACCGAAAGAAGAAGGCATAGCTATTTGTGCGTGGGTATACCCCGGCAAAAGTGTATCTTTATGCTTTTCACTTAGCGATTGCAAAAGTTCAAACAGCTGAATCACCTCCTCTTTTATATGAAAAATCTCCTCTTTAAGAAAAAGCTTGATATCCACCAGTACCTGATCGTTGCGTGAACGTCCCGAGTGAATTTTTTTTGCCTGTATCTCCCAGCCGTTGGGTAAGCATAGCTTCAATCTGTGAATGGATATCTTCGGCATCATCATCGAGGCGGAACTCTCCTTTATCAACCTCTGATAATATATTCTGCAGTTCATTGCGGAGAACTTTCTCCTCACCAGCTTCCAGGAGTCCAATCTTCACAAGCATTTTGATATGTGCCATCGATCCAAGGATGTCATGTTTTGCCAGGCGGAGGTCGAGCTCCCTGTCATTACCCACTGTGAAATCTTCTACTCTCTGATTGGCATCGAAGCCTTTGTTCCATATTTTTGCCATCTCCCTTTATTTTTTTATCGCTTATTTACATCAATATTGTCTGTTTCGTATAGTAGTGAATTTATCCTCCCTTTTAAAAAAAAGGTAGAAAACTGTAAATGTTACACCATTAAGTTTTCAATAAAACTGATATATCCGTTGATTCCATCTCCCAGCTCCTCGATCAAAACAAACTCATCGGCCTTGTGTGATCGTTCCGATTCTCCCGGTCCCATTTTCAGGGCAGGACAGGAGATGCGCATCCAGTCCGATGTGGTTGGTGAGGTGTATGTTTCAATGCCCAGCTTATTAGCGCACTGCAGCAAAAGATGACCGGAAGGGGGTTGCCGAGCTCCTGTTGGTAAGGGAGCGTGCCTGAAGTACGCTTTTCACTTTCGGTTGCAATATTTCCATGATCTCCTGGTTGGTGTACATCTCTGTGGGGCGTATGTCCACTACAAAGCTGCACTTGCCAGGAATTACATTGTGTTGTGTGCCCGCGCTTATTTGAGTTACGGTTAGCTTTACCTCTCCCATTGAGGGGAAACCTTCTCGAATTTAACAGATTTCAGTGTGGTGATATCATCCAGAGCAATATACAGGGCATTTATCCCTTCATTCCGTGCGGCATGTCCGCTTATTCCCGTCGCCTCGCCATCAATAACCAGTAGTCCCCGTTCTGCAACTGCAGCCCTCATACCGGTGGGCTCTCCTATGATAGCCATATCCACCTCGTCCGAGAGCTTTTGCCAGAGTAACCGCATGCCATTGGAACCTGAATTTTCCTCTTCCGTGGAAAGGGCAAGCAGAAGGTTGAACGGTAGCGATATTTCATAAAAATGGAGAAAAGTATAAATCATTGATACAACGCTTGCACCCGCATCATTACTTCCCAGGCCGTAAATGTGAGTGATAGAGTGGGGGGGAGGGGGGGTGAAAGGGTTGAATGTGTACCCGGCACCAGGGCGTACAGTATCGATATGTGAATTCAGCATTAAGGTCGGTTTCGACCTGTCATGAAAGGGCTGACGTACAACCAGATTGTTGCCGGCCCGTTCGGGTACTATCCCTTTTTCGCTGAAAAGCTTTGTCAGGAAATTGCTTCGCCGATGCTCTTCACCCGAAAAAGATTGTATCGAAACCAGCTTTCTCAACAGTTCCGTCGCATGTTGTATATAGTCACCCTGCATAATTCAGCTTGAGTTAAATTTATTACGGTTGCAATTTGTTACATTCTATTATTTTATCCCAGGAGTATTGTTCCCTTTTTTGAAAGCAGATTTTCGCATGCAGAATAACCACTTCCAAAACGCCATCCTCTATTGCTTTGAATGAGTTGTCAAGTTTTGGTATCATGCCGTCTGCAATTATTCCCTGTCGCTTATATGCTTCGCATTCAGCTCTGTTCATAGATTTAACAAGGCTTGCCGGATCGTCCACGTCACGCAAAACTCCCTCTTTCTCGAAGCAGTAATAGAGCGTGGTGCGGTATTTTTTTGGAGAGGGCTGTTGCTACAGTATAGGCAACAGTGTCGGCATTGGTGTTTAAGAGTGAGCCGTTCCCGTCGTGTGTGATTGCACAAAAAAAACGGGGGGGTGACGGCGCTTTCGATCAGTTGCGAAATAAATTCAGCATTGGCCTTTTCGGGATCCGGATCACCCACAAAGCCGAAGTCGATCGGTACAGGAGAACGTTTGACGGAAGGGATACTATTTCCATCAGCGCCTGACAGACCGATGGCGTTGCATCCAATCTTTTGCAGTGATGCTACAATATTCTTATTTATCCATCCTGCATAGACCATGATAACCAGCTTTAGAGTCTCTTCATCAGTAATACGGCGCCCTTGAACCATTTTCGTCTCAATGCCAAGTTGTTCTGCCATCTTTGAAGCCATCACGCCACCACCGTGTACAAGAGCTTTCCGTCCCTCCAACCGGTTGAAGTCATACAAAAACGCTTCCAGCGATTCAGGATTATCAACAATATTTCCCCCCCTATCTTAACTATTGAAAGGGGTGCTCTTTTATCTTCCGTCATATTTTGAGAATAAGTATTGATATTCAATCGCATTGCAAATTTAGTCTGCACGCATAGCTTATAGCATTCCCAGCAATATCTCTTTCAATACCACCTGTGCCGAAACCACCCTGTTGGCTGCTTCGGGAATGACAATAGACTGTGGGCTGTCTATTACCTCGTCACTTACAATCATGTTGCGGCGTACCGGCAGACAGTGCATGAAATAAGCATTGTTGGTCAGCGCCATCTTCCGGCTGTCCACAGTCCACTCACGGTTGGTGCTTAAAACCCTGCCATAGTTGGGATCACGGTAAGCTGCCCAGTTTTTCGCATATATAAAGTCGGCATTCTTGTAAGCTTTCTCCTTGTCGTATTCTATTACTGCATTGCCGGTGAACTTCTCATCAAGTTCATATCCTTCGGGATGAGTAATTACAAAATCATAACCGGCAGCGTTCATCCATTCGGCGAACGAGTTGGGAACGGCCTGTGGAAGGGCACGTGGATGAGGGGCCCAGGTAAGTACCACTTTTGGGCGCTCTCTCTTTTTGTACTCCTCTATCGTAATCAGGTCGGCAAAGCTCTGCAGTGGATGGCGTGTGGCTGCTTCCATACTGAAAACCGGCTTTCCTGAATATTTAATAAACTGATTCAATATTATTTCGTTGTAATCATCTGCCTTGTTTTCGAAACGGGCAAACGAGCGCACTCCTATCACATCGCAGTAGGAACCCATTACAGGTATCGCTTCAAGAATATGTTCAGGCTTGTCGCCATCCATGACTACTCCTTTCCGGTCTCGAGTTTCCATGCACCCTGGTTGATGTCGAGCACTATCACATTCATGCCAAGGTTCAACCCTGCCTTTTGTGTGCTCAGGCGCGTGCGCAGGCTTGAGTTGAAAAAGATCATCAGAAGGGTTTTATTTTTGCCAAGCTCCTGGTCGGCAAAAGGACTTCCCTTTACCTGCTTTGCTTTTCGGAGCGCCACAGTAAGGTCGCCGACGTCGTGAACAGATGTAAAGTTTCTCATTTTATGAATATTTTTTTTAACTTCTGCCGTGTCTGTCCAATCCCATTTTCACGTGATTTGGAAAGTAGTGATGACATTAGTTTTTATATAAATAACTTTTTAGTTCAGTAATAAAAATATCAATCTCTGGTTTCGATATCGTCAAGGGCGGCAATAACCTCATAACGTTATTCCTGGCACCGCCTGTAAAGATATGGCTTTCGAACAGTAGCCGGTTGCGAACGTTGGAATATTGCGGCTGCATATCAACGCCCAGCATCAGCCCACGTCCACGGATCTCTTTTATACCATCAATTGCAGAAAGCTCTTTTTTTTCAGATAACTACCCATCTCTTCGGCATTTCGCACTAACGATTCCTCTTTTATTACATCCAGCACAGCTATTGCAGCTGCACAGGCAAGGTGGTTTCCTCCGAAGGTAGTTCCTAACATCCCTTTCTTTGCTTCAAACGCCGGGGAGACAAGTACTCCTCCTATCGGGAATCCGTTTGCCATACCTTTTGCCATGGTGATAAGGTCGGGCCGGATACCCGATGACTGATGAGCAAAAAAATCTCCGGTACGGCCGTAGCCTGACTGAATCTCATCGAGCACCAGCGGGGTGTTGTACCGGCTGCAGAGTTCACGCAGCCCCTTGAGAAAAGAGTCCTCAGGTGTATAGATGCCAGCTACACCCTGTATCCCTTCAATAATTACAGCTGCTGCATCGCCCTTTATCAATTCTGTCTCTACCGCTTCAATATTGTTAAGCGGGACAAAAGTGACTTCATGGCCGGAATTGAACGGGGGGGACTGAATAGCTGTGTTCTGGGTTACTGCAACTGCACCCGAGGTACGGCCGTGGAAAGCATCGTTGAAAGCTATCACGCGCTTTTTACCTGTGTGAAAAGATGCCAGCTTCAGTGCATTTTCATTAGCTTCGGCACCTGAGTTGCAGAGAAATAGTGAATAGCCGGGATATCCGCATATCTCTCCCAGCTTATCAGCTAGCTCCTGCTGCAATGAGTTTTGTACGGAGTTAGAATAGAAGCCTATCTTCTCAACCTGGCTACTGATGGCTTTTACATACTTCGGGTGGGAGTGTCCGATTGAAATGACCGCATGGCCTCCGTAAAAATCGAGATACTCTGTTCCCTCATTGTCCCATACACGGCATCCTTGCGCCCGTACAGGCTCAATATCCCACAAACTATATACGTTAAATAAGTTCATTTCGTTTTATAATAATAAGAGTATGCTCCCAAAAAAACTGAAAATCAGAAATGATTATTTATATCACATTGAATAACAGTATCATCTTTTGCCTTCTTACAATGAAAGAGACTTTCAGGAGGAGACTCATAAAATAGATATTACAATTTTGCACTAAAAAGCAAATAATTATGCTGGCATATTAAAATGCGCTTCCTTTCAACTTCAGCCCCATTGTCTCTTCCAATCCGAACATCAGGTTCATATTCTGTACCGCTTGTCCCGAAGCACCCTTAACCAGATTGTCAATTATGGAGGTGATATGGATATATCCGTTGTGAAACTCAATATGTAACAGCCCCCCCTTATTGGTATTTACAACCTCTTTGAGAGAAACCGGCACATCAGAAACGAACACAAAGGGAGATGTTTTGTAAAACTCTTTGTACAACCTGATTACTTCTGATTCAGTTGTTGTGCTGTTGAATTTTGTGTAAACACTGGCAAAGATGCCTCTGGCAAAATCTCCCCCCCTCATGGGTACGAAGTTGATCTGTGGCAATCCTTGGCTGCCGGCGTTAATCAACGTGTTTCTGATCTCTTCCAGATGCTGGTGAGTAAAAGGTTTGTAAACAGAAATATTGCTATCCCGATAACTAAAGTGGGTTGTTTCACCTGGCCTTTTGCCAGCGCCTGTAGAGCCAGTGATGGCATGTACATGAATTTCGTCTGTTAACAGCTGCTTTGATGCTAGCGGCAATAAAGCTAGCATGATTGACGTGGCAAAACAACCTGGGTTGGCAACATTGCCTGCTTTGCGCAGTTTCTCCCTGTTCAGTTCACACAGCCCGAAAACGAACTCCCTGTCTTTAAACAGTGGCTTGTTGCGAAAATCGTTTCCAAGGTCAATAATCTTGCACCGTTTAGGTACATTGTTCATTTCCAAGAAGTTTCGCGACAATCCATGTCCCAGGCATAGAAAAATTAGATCTGGGTTGATAAAAGTATGGCTGAACACCATATCGGTTTCACCTAGCAGGTCGCGGTGGATCTCCGCAACCTGCATACCCGCCGAGGTGGTGCTTATAACCGATTCTATGTTCGCTTCAGGGTGGCGCAGCAGGATACGCAGCAGTTCACCTGCCGTATAACCAGTTCCTCCTGCAATACTTACATTAATCATTGTCGTGAATGGTATAATATATTTTTAACGGATTGGCAGTAACTTTCGTAAATCCCACTACATCCTCTCCCGAAAACGATTTGTTTGTCTCTCCGTACTCACCGAATCTTGGGCTCATAAGATCATAATCACTTGAGCAGCCTAAAACCGCGAAATGATAGGGGGGGCGCAGTTCCACCTCCACTTCACCCGAGACAAATTTCTGTGTATCGTTGAGGAATGTTTCAATATTACGCATAACCGGCTCCAGGTACTGAGCTTCATGCATCAGCTGGCCATACCAGTTGGAAAGCTGATCTTTCCAGTAGAGCTGCTGCTTGGTAAGAACATGCTTCTCGAGCAGGTGATGAGCCTTTACAATAATCAGTGGTGCCGGCGCTTCGAAGGCTACGCGCCCTTTTGTTCCAATAATGGTGTCGCCCACATGCACATCGCGACCGATACCATATTTCGAAGCTTTCTGATGCAAGGCGTGTATCAGATTTACGGGATTCATCTTCTCTCCGTTCAGAATGAGAGGCTCTCCCTTTTCAAAACCAATTGTAATTCGTTCAGTACCCCAGTCGGTAACCTGCGACGGGTAGGCCTCTTCGGGCAGTACTCCCGACGATTTAAGAGTCTCCACACCTCCTACGCTTGTTCCCCATATACCCTGGTTGATTGAGTATTTAGATTTCTCCCAGGAGAAGTCGAATCCCTTCTCTTTCAGATAATCTATCTCCTGCTGGCGCGAAAGTGCCAGCTCTCTGATGGGAGCAATTATTTTTACTTCAGGTGCAAGCACTTCAAACACCAGGTCGAAACGTATCTGGTCGTTTCCGGCACCGGTACTCCCGTGTGCAACGAAATCGGCATTCAGTTTTTTTTACATGCTCCATTACTGCCATAGCCTGAAAGAATCGCTCCGAGCTTACAGACAAAGGATAAGTGTTGTTTTTTTTAACACATTCCCGAATATCAGGTACCTGATGCCTTTTGCATAATAATCATCAACAGCATCAATGCATGTGTGTGATGTGGCACCCAGTGTGAGAGCACGCTCTTCAATGCGTTTCGACTCATCATCGGAGAAGCCTCCGGTATTAACTATTACCGTATGTACTTCCAGCCCTTTTTCGTTAATGAGCCATGGTACACAGAACGACGTGTCCAGGCCGCCGCTGAATGCTAAAACTACTTTTTGTTTCATTTTTTTTAAACATTTTATTTGCTTTTCTTCTCTTAATAACCGGTTTCACCACTTTTTTTGCGAAGGGGGGGCTCGCCTGCACCGCCGGCTGTGTCTTCGAATCGTAAAGAAGTCCGGTACAAAGGCACATTTTATAGTTGTTGCGTTGCAGGATATCGTAGTTCCTGCAACCCTGGCATCCTTTCCAAAACTCTTCATCGTCGGTTAGTTCTGAGAAAGTGACTGGTTTGAATCCCAGCTCGGTATTCATTTTCATCACCGCCAGGCCGGTGGTTATACTGAATATTTTGGCGTTTGGATAAAGCCTTCGTGATAGATCGAAGATTTTACGTTTGATCCTCTTTGCCAGCCCCCCCTGATTACGGTAGTCGGGATGCACCACCAACCCCCCCGAATTTGCCACAAACCGTTTGTGGCTAAACGTCTCAATGTATGAGAATCCCACCAGTTTATCGCCATCGAGGGCGATTACTGCCTTGCCTGCTTCAATCTTTTCAGCAACATATTCTGCACTGCGTTTTGCAATGCCTGTACCCCCCCGGGCTTGTGCCGATTCATAAATTAAATCGCAAATCTCCTGCGCATAACCTATGAAGTTGCTGTTTGCTATATGAATTTCTACATTCATCCTAAAACAATAATAATAATAATAAAATAAATTGATATTTGTTGTTACAAGTAACCTTTTGGCGAAAAAAAAGATAAAAGGAGAGGATACAGACAAGATATTGCCTGTATAATTTAAAAGCATCGTCGGACTAAGTCTGTTGCTTTACGGAAGTGTGTATGTTTAAATAACATTTTCATCGGACTGCAAAAGTAATCATTATATTTATAAATAGTGGTATTATTGAGAAAATCTTTTCTTGTAAAGGATGAAAAACAATATCAAACTGTTTTTTTGGCTTATAAAAAAAAGCAAAAAAATGCGTTAATTGAGTTGTCTTTTTGATGCTTTTGTTTTATTTTTGATTTCCGAACTACAATAATTACTTCTTATCCCATGGTGCTACGTGACTTTAATTTTTCTGAAGTTCACCCATTATGGTAACGTTTAAAAATATGGAAACAATCAAATATAGAAATTATATCTTGCGGAATTATACAGATATACCACAATTAAGTTCATTAAGCAAAGATGAAAAGGAGGCTATCGAAGTTGTAGGCCAAGTGCTGCCTTTTAAATCTAATAACTATGTTGTGGAGCAGTTGATAAACTGGAATAATGTGCCGGAAGATCCTATCTTCACCCTTACTTTCCCAAGAAAAGAGATGCTTTCGAAAAATCATTACTCGCAGGTTAAAAAAACTGCTTTATGCAGATGATGAACCGGGATTAAAAAAATAAAGTTAACGAAATTCGCATGGAGCTTAATCCCAATCCTGCCGGACAAAGTTACAACGTTCCTGCTTTAGATGGTATCAGGTTGCACGGTATTCAGCACAAATATCGCGAGACAGTGCTCTTTTTCCTAGCCAGGGTCAAACATGCCATGCATATTGCACATTTTGTTTCCGCTGGCCGCAGTTCATCGGGATGAATGAATTGAAGTTTGCAATGAAAGAGGCCGGTCTTCTTCACAAATATCTTCTTACACACACTAAGGTTACCGATGTGCTTTTTACAGGTGGTGATCCGCTTACTGCAAAGGCAAACATTATTTCTGCATATATTGAACCACTGCTGACAAAAGAATTTTCACATATACGGAATATCCGTATAGGTTCAAAGACGCTGTCCTATTGGCCCTATCGGTTTCTGACGGACAAGGATGCAGACGATTTGTTACGTCTTTTCGAAAAAGTAAAAAAAAGCTGGCAAACATCTTGCTTTTCAGGCTCATTTCAATCATCCGGCAGAACTTTCTACCGATGCTGTGAAGCAGGCTGTGGAAAGGATACAGAATACAGGTGCACAGATAAGGACACAATCGCCGCTCTTACGTCATATTAACGATGATCACGTTATATGGGGGGGCGACATGTGGAAAGAGCAGGTGGCGCAGGGCATGATTCCCTATTATATGTTCATAGCGCGTGATACTGGCTCAAAAGCATTTTTCGAAGTTTCACTGGAAAAGCGTGGAATATATTCCGTAAAGCTTATCGTAGTGTTAGCGGTGTTTGCCGTACTGTACGCGGCCCAAGCATGAGTGCCGACCCGGGTAAAATTCAGATTATGGGTATTACAGAGGTAAGAGGGGGGGAAAAGTGTTTGTACTTAGGTTCCTTCAGTGTCGTAATCCCGACTTAGTGGATATTCCTTTTTCGCCGCGTATGATAAAAAAAAGCTACCTGGTTTAATGAGTTAAAACCAGCTTTCGGTGAAAAATATTTTTTTTATCAGAAGAATAATCAGCTGAAGAAAAATGAGAAGAACACAGATATTATATTTTAAAAGTGTTCTTTTACCCCCCCTGATTATTTCAATTTATCAACAAAAGATCAACGTTTTAAATAATTAACACATTATTTACCGATTTATTATTTATTTTGCTGTTTAAACTGGATTGTTTTCATTAAGTAATGAGCAGATTGTGTATTTGTTTATATAAGCCACATTGAAAAAAATGATGCCAGCTGTAAATTGAAAATTATGGGTAGAGTTATTGCTTTGGCGAATCAAAAGGGAGGGGGGGTGGGGGGGAAAACCACTACTACGATTAATCTTGCAGCTTCGCTTGCTGCTTTGGAGAAAAAAAAGTCCTGGTAGTTGATGCCGATCCTCAGGCAAACGCCTCTTCAGGTTTAGGTATTGATATTAAAAAAAACCACCGACACCATTTATGAGGGATTGATCGGCAAATGTTCTTCAAGGGAGGCTGTGCAACAAACCCCCCCTTTGAAAACATCGATATCATCTCATCACATATAAATCTGGTGGGAGCAGAACTGGAGATGGTGCAGATGGATAACAGAGAGAAAAAAACTTCGAGACCTGTTGCTCCCTCTTAACAACGACTACGATTTTATATTGATCGATTGTTCTCCCTCGTTGGGCATAATTACCGTGAATGCACTTACAGCAGCCGATTCTGTTCTGATACCTGTTCAATGTGAATACTTCGCACTTGAAGGGTTAAGCAAACTGTTGAATACGATAAAGATCATTAAGTCAAAACTAAATACCAAGCTCGAGATAGAAGGCTTTGTTCTAACTATGTATGATTCGCGTCTTCGACTTCATAACCAGATTTATGAAGAGGTTAAGCATCACTTTAAAGAGTTGGTTTTCACTACCGTTATTCAACGCAACATTACACTAAGCGAGTCGCAGAGCCATGCTATACCGGCTTTGATGTATGATGCAGGATCAAGGGGGGGAGCTGTCAATCATATGCAACTTGCCCAGGAGCTAATCGAAAAAAAATCATAACTTTGTGCACTTTGGTTTTTATGTTTGTTATTTGAATTATCGATTTAGAAAAGCATAGACCGGAAAATTATCAGGGTATATATTATGGCGAAAAAGAATGCATTAGGAAGAGGATTGGATGCTTTGATCACTTTTAACGATGGTGAGACAAAGGGCTCTTCTTCTATCAGTGAGGTGGAGTTGGGTAAGATTATTCCCAATCCCGATCAACCACGCCGGGTGTTCGATGAGGACGCATTGATAGAGTTATCGGCTTCCATAAAATCCATTGGCGTTATTCAACCCGTTACTTTAAGAAAACTGGATGAAGACGAATATCAGATTATTGCCGGAGAGCGTCGCTACCGCGCTTCACAGCTGGCAGGGTTGTCAACAATACCGGCCTATATAAAAACGGTTGATGATGATGATATAATGGAAATGGCGCTGATTGAGAATATTCAGCGTGAAGACCTTAACTCAATTGAGATTGCACTTGCTTATCAAACTCTTATAGACACAATGTCTCTTACACAGGAGCAACTGAGCGAGAGAGTGGGTAAAAAAAAGGGCTACTGTTGCCAATTATCTGCGACTTTTGAAGCTTCCTGCCGAAGTGCAAATGGGGGGGGTAAAAAACAAGAAGATTGATATGGGGGCATGCCCGTGCACTAGTTACAATGAACGATCCTGTGGCACAGCTCTCGCTTTACAATCTGATTCTCGATGAGGAGTTATCGGTACGGAAAGTGGAAACAATTGTGAGGGAATTCAGTGACGGGGGGGAACCCATTCCTAAGTCGATCTCTTCAGGTGGCAGCAAGTCACAAAAAAAGGAAACCTGCGGTAAAACAGATGCTACCTGACGATTTGACGCTTTAAAACAGCACCTTTCCTCCTATTTTAAAACCGATGTGCAGTTCACCCTCAACAAACGGGGGGGAAAAGGGAAGATCACTATTCCATTTGAGTCGCCAGAAGATCTGGAGCGTATTATAGTGATGTTTGATAAAATGAAAAATAGGCCGATGATGAAGCTTGCCCCCCCTGTTCTTGTATGCCTGTTCTCTGTTTTTTTTGTTATGTCAAAGCCTATTCGCAGATTAATTTACTGCAACAGCGACAGGATTCGGCTCAAGTTATTATTGAGGATTCAGTGAAGGCTATCCGGCCTTCTGACACATCCACTCTTAATGTGCCGCAGCAAACAGTGGTTACGGCAAGCATAATTACCAAAGATTCAGCTGTGCATGTTAAGGAAGATACCATTAAGTTTAGAGATAGCTTCTTGATTGATGGCTCCACCAGTGACTCTTTTTTTCACACCTTCATACCGGTTTAAGCCAACACCGCGAAAAGCAGTTATCTTCTCGGCATTGTTCCCCCCCGGATTAGGACAGATATATAACAGGAAGTACTGGAAATTGCCAATTTTGTACGGAGGCTTTGTCGGATTTACGTATGCTATCACCTGGAACAATGGGTATTACCGTGATTACCTGGGAGCATATCAGGATATCATGGATGATAACCCTGATACCAACCGTTGGCATAACATGCTGCCATATGGCCAGGATCCTGCAACTACAGATATACGTTGGTTTACTGATGTTTTGAAACAGCGTAAGGACTATTATCGCTATTACAGAGATTTTAGTATTATTGGAACATTTGCCTTGTATCTGATAGCTATTGTGGATGCATATGTAGATGCCCAGTTGTTTGATTTCGACATAAGCCCCGATTTGTCAATGCGTGTGGCACCGGTGATGGTTAAAGACGAGAGGTACGGTTATAATGGAAGCTCATCATTGGGAGTGCAGTGGAGTTTTAATTTCTAACTATTTAAATGTCAACTCCATATTTTAAGGAGTGGTAATCTTATCTTATGAAGAAAAATTTATTAGTTACACTGATATGTTTGTTGATTAGTGCTGCACTGACAGCTCAGGAAAACGGCCATGCAACCTCCAGGGAAATAAAAGACAACGAGATTGTTTATCCCGAAAGTATGACTGAAAAGCTTAGTGACCTGCTGCACAACTGGCAGCTCGATCTCTCAAAAGCAAATGTTGATTGTAAACGTGGGGAGAATGTTACTTTTCACGATACTGTTTTTATAAAAAGGCTTTACCAGTTGCCGACGGTGATGGAGGTCTCGTTCAACAGCGTGGTGAAAAACTATATCGAGATGTATGCCATCCGGAAAAGGGAGCAAGTGGCATATATGCTTGCCCTGGGGGGGGACTACTATTTTCCTATGTTTGAACAGGCTTTGGACAGGCATGGCCTGCCTCTGGAACTGAAATACCTGCCGGTCATTGAGTCGGCACTGAATCCGGTTGCTGTATCACGTGCCGGTGCTACAGGGCTGTGGCAGTTTATGCTTCGTACCGGTAAAGGATATGGGTTGGAAGTAAACAGCCTGGTCGATGAGAGGAGGGATCCTTACAAGGCCACTGAGGCTGCAGTACAATATCTGAAGGATCTGTACGCTATTTATGGGGGGGACTGGAACCTGGTCATCGCAGCATACAACTGCGGACCGGGCAGTGTGAATAAAGCTATAGCCCGAAGTGGTGGAAAACATGATTATTGGGAAATATATTACCTTTTGCCACGAGAGACAAGAGGGTATGTTCCTGCCTTTATTGCAGCCAATTACATTATGAATTATTATGCAGACCATAACATCTGCCCGGTACACCTTTCAGGTGCAAACACTGCATTGGATACGATTCAGGTAAATGAGCGGATCCATTTCGAGCAGATTGCAGGGGTGCTTGATCTGCCCGTAAGCGAGTTGAGAAGGCTTAACCCGCAGTTCAAGAAAGATATTATTCCCGGTAACTTCAAACCATATGCTTTGGTGCTTCCCACTGAAAAAAATGTATTCTTATATCGATAAAAATGACTCGATAGTAAATTTTGAAAGAGGAAGATTTCTTACTCACAGAGTCAACACCGAAAACTATCTGAACGGATCGGTATCTTCAGGGTCGGGAAATACGGCAAACATTTACTACCGTGTGAAAAAGGGGGGGGACAACCTTTCTGCCATTGCCGGGAGAAACGGCATTACCCTGGCACAGCTTAAATCATGGAACGGGCTTAAATCAGACAGACTGAGTATTGGAAAACAGCTGATAGTGGGCAAACGGGCAGAGGAAATATCCAAAACCGAAAATGCAGAACAGGTATCCACAGAGGCATCAGAAGCCTCTGCCGGCGTTACACGCACGGAGAATCTATATTATCGGGTAAGAAAAGGAGATACACTTGGAAAAATTGCACAGCGTAATGGTGTGAAAGTGTCTCAAATTCAGTTTTGGAACGGGCTGAGCTCAACAAGAATAGGAATTGGAGACCAGTTGATAGTGGGTAAAAAGTGGTGCCAGTTCCTGAAGTAAAGCCAGAAGTGGGAAAACAAGAATATTCGCGTGCAGAGGATTCAGGAGAGGGAAGCAGTGTTATATCAAATTACTTGAAAGAGCAGATCGGTAAAAAGGATTGCAGCCTCTCCGCTGATAACCTGGTAAAGGGTTCAGATGAGAATGGCGAGGCGGTACAAGTGGTTATTGATGATGAAGATCGCATTAATCAACTAATGGACAGAGTGGCTGAAGAGGGGGGGCAGGAAGAAGCACCGGAAGAGGGTGAAAAAGCAACCACTGCCGAAGTGAGCCGGTATAATTAGTCCGGTCTTGTTACATAACCAGTACTTTTCTCGATCTTGTTATACCATCAATAGTTTTTACCTTTACAATATAGACTCCTCCGGGCAGGTGTCCCGATGAATAGGAGACTCTGTTTATACTTAGATCTGCCTTTTCATGATAGATTTCTGTCCCGAAGAGTAATATATTTCCCATTCAATTATGTCGTAGTTCGATTCTATGAATATCCTCTTCACCTCCCTTGAATGATATGCTGTAAGTATCGGCTCTTCCTTCTCAGGTGTAACAGCTACGGATTCCTTCCCTGATGTATAGGGAATAATCATGAATGAGGTATTAACTGGATTTTCAATGTTTTCTGACGATCTTACCCAACCCATACTGTTTCTCATCCAGGAAGTGCAGATCATTCCGGAACCAATTTTTCTGGGTTCAATGTTGAAGGCTGAGAAGCCGTCAGCTATTCCTTTTGTTTCATAGTAGGAGATATAAAATCTGCCAGAGACGGTTACAGGATTGATGAATTTTATGTAGTTTTCCACACTGTGCCTCATATCGCGTGGTGCAACCGGGAAACCTGAATTACTGAAAACATGAAACCGTAATTAAAAGGCTGTTCATATAGCAGCCTTTCAGGGCCGTTTTCGCCTGAGTAGACCCTTATACGAATGTTCATGTTCAGGATTTTGTCTGTTGCCGGAGATGATATAAACACACCTTGGAGCCGGGTATCGGCTTTTGCAGAAACTCTTCTGCAAACTCACTGTACCCGTATGTGTTGTTTGTAGCAAACATAGGGATGGACTGAAAATAGGACTGCAATATTTTTTTTCATCATCAATAAAGTTATGGCTCCTTGTGAGCGGACTGTTGGCGTTTGGATTATACCCATCCATTTGCGTTGCTTGCGAATTTACCGGGTCAAGGTAATAACTGATAGGGTTTGGATTATTAAGCGATCCCTGAACATTCCAGAATCTGTAAAGAGAGGCATATATATCGGGGGGGCCACGTGGTGATGAACACTGAGAGACACCTCCTGTGAGTGTGCCGACAATTCTTTTATCTCTGTCCAGCAGCGGAGATCCTGACGAGCCACCTTCGGTTGAGCCTGTATCCCATTCATTAATCACCCAAAAAGAGTTAGGTTCCATATTGTATTTAGGATCATCAAATGATCCGATGCTCAGAGACCTTGTTCCGATAGCAACTTTCTTTATACCCCCGTTAGGATGATGCAATCCATGAAAGGGTGCAGAAGGAGCAGTGTTTGTATTCCATCCCAGGTAGTATGGCTGGTACTCTTTTGGTGGGGGGGCTTGTTTCAGTTTCAAAAGTGAGATATCGTGCCGTTCACTGATAAGTACCGAATCGGCCGAAGCCATTGTCATTTGCAGAGGGCCCCGGATATCAGTGGAGCAGACAGGTGAGTTATAATTGAAAAAGGCGACAATGCTGCCAGCAACGAGATCATATTTTCTGTTTGCAAGGAATGATGCATTATAGTCTTTGTTAAGGCAGTGGGTGGCAGTTATTAAATATGGTATTAACTCATCAGATGTATTGTTTATAAGAGAACCGGTGCAGTAGGTCGTTCCGTTAATAATAAGCGCAACAATGCCGCTGCCAGGCTGAATATTCTCCGGGTAACATACTAAATTGGGATGACAGCTCTGTTCCGGGTCCCTTGGTTCTGTAGCCCTGAAAATACCCATAAAATCGTGATTTACCTCACCTATCTCAATCTCTCCGCTGAATGTTGCATCCTGCGGCTCCTGATACTCCACAATTAACTCATCTCCTCCAAGGGGGGTTGAACAGGGAGCATGTTTAATTCTGTGTTGTTTTTCTCGGTATAAGATCCCAGTACTTCTGTCTGACCTGAGTTATAGATAAACACTTTTGCTCCAGCTGGAAGCTTGAATTTAGAGAAAAATATATTCAGGGAGTAAGCTCCTTTCGAGCGGATGCCGACACGCCACACTTTCATGCCTCCAGCAGAGAAAATGATACCTGAATTGTCGGGTCTAAGGTGTACGTGAAATTTATGAGCAAACTCAAGGCTTTTGAATTTAGACCGATCCTGTTCTGAGCGCCTTAATGCTGCCTGCGTATCAAAAGAGGGCATCTCAATGAAAAATCCGTTGCCGGAGCAATAGCGCGTGCGCCAGCATCAGCATGGAATGGAAGTGGCATCCCTCCATAGCTTATCTGCCCTGAAACAGTGTACGGGAATAGAGAGATGAAGAAAAGGAAAAGGTTCTTCAGGCTGGGTATTACAGTGTATATGTTAGGTCTCATTAAAAACAGATACAAATTCAAAAAAATAAATTGTTATTGCAAATGTAAGGTTTTTTTAAGAAATAGAGCTATTTTTGCATCGAATAATTTTATCTCATAATGTTTAATTTGAAAAAAATTCCTTGACGAGAAATCCAATCAGTATAATCAAGTCTCATTTATAGAAAATGATCCTATTTCAATTCCCCCCCACTTATTTTCTGCAAAAAAAGACCGCGAAATAATTGGCTTCTTTGCTGCAACACTTGCGTGGGGACAGAGAAAAACGATTATTTCAAAATGTAAAGAGCTTGTTGAGAGGTTTGGAAACGAACCCTACCGGTTTATTATGGAACACAGCGACCGGGATCTGAAAAATCTGCTTGGTTTAAACATCGCACCTTTAACGATACCGATCTGCTTTACTTTGTAAGTTTCTTACATCATCATTATACCATTTATGACAGTCTTGAAGATGCATTTCTTAACGGAGGAATGTTCATCTCTATTGAAAAATCACTCATCAGTTTTGAACAAGCGTTTTCAATCATCCTGACGCACCTGCACGTACCAGGAAGCATGTGGCAACTCCTGCCCGCAACTCTGCCTGCAAGCGGTTGAATATGTTCCTGCGGTGGATGGTGCGAACCGATAGTAACGGTGTGGATTTTGGCCTTTGGAAAAGGATTCCGCAGAGTGAGCTTATTTGCCCCCCCGTTGATTTGCATGTCGACAGAACCGCACGGAGCTTGGGGGGGCTGATTACCCGTAAACAGACTGATTGGAAAACAGCAATTGAGCTTACCGAAAACCTGAGGTTGCTTGATCCTGACGATCCGGTAAAATATGATTATGCCCTTTTCGGATTATCTGTATCGGCGGACTCCACCCGTTAACACTATCTTCCGGGTGAAAACAAATTTGCAAACAGTTACCAGTTCTCAATTGCATCTACCAGTTCTCAATTGCATCGCGCTCTGGATATTCAATTTTTGTCGGCCTTTTGGAAGAGGCAGTTACAGGCTGCCTCCATATTCCATTAAATAGGCTTTGATGAATTCATCCAGGTCGCCATCCATCACCCCATTTACGTCTGATGTCTGGTAGTTGGTACGGTGGTCTTTCACTCGCCTGTCATCAAAGACATAACTGCGAATCTGTGATCCCCATTCTATTTTCTTTTGCCCGCCTCAATGGCAGCTTGAGCTGAGCGGCGCTTTTCAAGTTCCATCTCGTAAAGCTGTGACTTAAGCAGTCGCATAGCGTTTTCACGGTTGCCCATCTGCGAACGGCTCTCGGTATTCTCAATCACTATCTCCTGCTCTTCACCTGTATCGGGTCTTTGTATAGATAATGCAACCTGACACCGGTCTCCACCTTGTTCACATTCTGTCCTCCTGCTCCCGAAGAGCGGAAGGTGTCCCAGCTTAAGTTCGCCGGATTTACTTCTATCTCTATAGTATCGTCAACCAGAGGAACAACGAATACCGAAGCAAAGGATGTCATACGTTTACCCTGTGCATTATAAGGGGATACACGCACGAGTCTGTGAACACCGTTTTCACTTTTCAGGAAGCCATAGGCCAGATCGCCCTCCACCTGCAGGGTTGCGGTCTTGATACCTGCATCATCGCCATCCTGCCAGTTGGTTACAGTGGTCTTATAATTTTTGTCCTCACACCATCGCTGGTACATTCGGAAAAGCATGGAGGCCCAGTCCTGGCTCTCTGTCCCGCCAGCACCGGCATTGACCTTTAAAACGGCGCCAAGCTGATCCTCTTCACGCCGAAGCATGTTTTTAAGTTCCAGGTCCTCAATTATTTTGAGGGCTTTTGCATAAATGACGTCTGCCTCCTCCTCAGATACAACACCTTCCTTCATAAAGTCATAAGCAAGCTGCAGCTCATCCACAGCAGCCTTTACCTCGTTGTAGGCATTAAGCCAGAATTTTAGTTCCCTTACCACTTTCATCTGTGCTTCTGCCGCTTTGGTGTCGCTCCAGAAATCGGGTGACTGGGTACGCAGCTCTTCCTCTTCAAGCCGGATGCTTCTTGCATCTACGTCAAAGATACCCCCCCTCAGCGCTTTCTCGCGCTCCAACAAATCTTTCAGTTGTTCTGCAGTAATCATATTGTTTTAATTTTATATTTCAACACACTAGTCTCCGATAATAAAAAGATCGGCAATAATTGAGCAGATTGAGCTTATAAGTGCCACTAGAATTCAGCGTTTTACAAGTCAATGTAAATCCATTTCTATAATTCAGCATTTAGGCTGAATTCAAGTTCATTTACTCTTATTTCGACTGCAACCGGCACAATTACAATATAATATAATATATTATTTTGTTTGGTTTTTTTAACAGGACCATAATGGTTTCAGCATACAAAAATAAGTAAAAGATGGGAAACAACATCATTTAAAGTTTTCCATTATTAAACAACGGACCCCCCCGATTTTTAAGACTCTCGAAGTAATCAACTCTTAATCAGACAGAATAGTCAAAGTGTCTCCTGCCATCAATATGGGGGCCTAAATGTGGATTCCAGGACTTTAGTTGTTCTATGGAGCAATTGAATTGTCGTGATATTGAATAGAGCGTTTCGCCCATTTTAACGGTGTGCTTTAGGGGGGGACCGTCCTCGCCTATTTTAATTACTGCAGGCTTGGGAACTATCACTGAGTCTTCTCTAAGGGCGACACAGATATCAGCTTTAAAAACAGTGCCACTTTCAGGGCCATCTCTTCTGCTGTCAGATTGGCTCCTCCCGGGAGAGGAATTTTCATGCGTATTGGCCTGTAAAAGAGTTACGTGATTATTGCTGCTATTGTTTTGGCCTGACATATGTATATCATCAAAAACTGTTTCAGCTGGCTCTCCCGCTTTACCTGATAATGCTGACTGAGCATTCTGTATTTCTGGCCCTTCATTTGATGCTGCTGGATTAAATACTATGCTTTTCTTCTTTTTAGACTGATTTTGTTGTTCAGTATAAACCGGGTTCTCATTCAGAACCCTTCCTCCGCGAATATAGCGGGAAGCATAATATGGCTCGGTCGACCTTGATATTATAACCCCCCCGTTGTTGGTGGATGCATGAAGAAATGTGAAGTGCCCTTTGCCAAGCACATCTTTTACAATCCCTACATGTCCCACGTTGCCGTTATGAGAACGACCCTCGAAGAACACCAGGTCGCCCGGCCGTAATTCTTTTCTGTCATCTATTCCGGGAAACTGCCTGTACTGGCCGGATGAACTCGGGCTAAGGCTGTATCCGAATTCACGAAAGACAAAAGATGTAAAGCCTGCACAATCGAACGCGTTGGGACCTTTTCCGGCGTACCTGTATGGCCTGTTCAGATACTTCATGCCATAGCCTAGAATATGCTTCTGCAATGGAGTGTCAGCCTTAGGGTAAGAGACGTTTATTTTTCGTGCTACGCAAGATGCCAGCAGGGATGATATAAATATGAGTAACGCGATTTTTTTTGTACATCACTTTAAAGATATCTCTTTAGACTTTCGATTTACACATGCGAAAGTAAGGAAAATCAGGCAAATAAATTGAACTTGTATCTTTTATTTAACAATAAATAGTGTTGTTTTGGACACTCCTTAACATAAATGGAGGTGAATGCGGCTGTTTTTTTGTATTTTTGGGCATCAAAATATTATTATGCTGCAACTGAAAAATATTATCTTCGATTTTGGCGGTGTGCTGATAGACTGGAATCCTGCATATCTTTACAGAAAAGTTTTTAATAAAGAGGAAGAGATGAATTATTTCCTTGATAATGTTTGTAAGCCGGATTGGAATGTACTGCAGGATGCAGGCAGGCCTCTGGCAGAAGCTACAGCTATGAAACAACAGGAGTTTCCCCGGTATAAAGAGGAGATAGCCATGTTTTACGGCCGCTGGGGGGGAGATGTTAGGAGGTACGTTCGAAGAAAATATTAGGCTGATTAAACCTCTAAAAGAGAAATACAAGATCTACGGACTTACCAACTGGTCGGCCGAAACCCTTCCGATAGCTATGGAGCGTTACGATTTCTTCCGCGATATGGATGGAATGGTTGTCTCGGGAGAAGAAAAACTGGTTAAACCCGATAAAAAAACTGTATCAGATTTTACTGGACCGATATTCCATCAAACCTTCCGAATCGTTATTTATTGATGACAACATCGAAAATGTGAAGGCTGCAAAAGCTATGGGATTCCACACCATCCACCTGACTGAAGATGTGAACCTGGAACAAGAATTGAAAAATAAAATGGTTCTTTAGCATTTAATCACCAAAGTCACGCTATTTGCATATCAATTATACTGAGAGCCTGAGTTGAAATATTAAAACCTGCAGAGCACATTTATTAGCCCTGTGAAATTTACTTAAGAAACATATATTCAGATTATTATTTTGTCTGTTTTTTTTGTGTCGGCTCAAGTGTGTTGGGTCAAGTCTTTATAACAAGTCATTTGCTAGTATTAATTCTTTTAGATTGCCATAGGCCTAAATAATTCAAGTTTCGTATGTTAAGTATTAAAATAAATATTCACTGAAATGATTTAATGATGAAGGGTCAATAATAACACATTTTAACTTTTAGTCGGGACTATCTGTTTATATTATTACTAACTTTGCAGCCGATAAAACAATGTGGAAAGATTTGAACTGCTTGCAACCACAGAAAAAAAATGCTAAACGCTTTACCGCATTTCCCTTTCTCTTATTTGCTACAGTTCATCAAATTTACAATTATAAATGAACTATTTATTTACCTCCGAATCGGTGTCCGAAGGGCACCCCCCCGATAAAGTAGCCGATCAAATATCGGATGCTTTGCTTGATGAGTTTCTGGCATATGACCATAACTCAAAAGTAGCTTGCGAAACTCTTGTAACCACTGGTCAGGTGGTACTGGCAGGAGAAGTAAAATCCCGTGCATATGTAGATGTAGCAGAAGTGGCGCGACAGGTAATAGCAATATTGGGTATACGAAAAGTGAATATCGCTTCGAAGCTCTTTCTTGCGGTGTTTTTTTTCAAGTATTCACGAACAATCAGATGATATCAACCGTGGTGTTGATCAAAAGTCGGACCCCCCATGGACCAGGGAGCCGGCGACCAGGGAATGATGTTCGGTTATGCTACCAATGAGACCCAGAATTATATGCCACTGCCGCTCGATTTAAGTCATGCCTTGCTGCAGGAACTGTCGAATATTAGGAAAAATGAACCTGAACTTATGCCTTATCTTCGTCCCGATGCAAAGTCACAGGTCACTGTGGAGTACAATGAAGACGGTGTGCCTCAACGTATCGATACTATAGTGATTTCTACACAGCATGATGAGTTTGAGAAGCCAAGGGGTAACACGAAAGAAGATGCCCTTGAGGCTGACAGAAAGATGCAGAGCCGTATCAAGTCAGATGTGAAGACAATACTGATTCCACGTGTTCAGGCTCAGTACAGAGGAAGGAAAGATATACAAAAACTTTTCGATGGAAATATAACCTATCATGTGAATCCTACGGGGAAATTTGTTATTGGCGGGCCACATGGCGATACCGGGTTGACCGGCCGCAAGATAATTGTAGATACCTATGGCGGAAAAGCACCTCACGGTGGTGGAGCATTTTCGGGAAAAGACCCCTCTAAGGTGGATCGTTCAGCAGCATACGCGGCACGGCATATAGCCAAAAATATGGTAGCTGCCGGTGTTGCTTCTGAGGTCCTTATTCAGGTTTCTTATGCCATAGGCGTTGCAGAACCAATGAGTATTTATGTTAATACCTATGGCAAAAGCAATGTTAAAATGTCGGATGCAGAGATTGCAAAAAAAGGTAAAAACCTTGTTCGACTTGAGGCCCAAAGCTATTGAACAGCGACTCAAACTGCGTAACCCAATCTATCTTGAGACAGCCTCTTACGGACATATGGGACGTGAGTCTCGTGTGGTGAAAAAGGTGTTCAATTCACGTTATATGCCCGAGCCGGTGATAGTTTCAGTAGAGCTTTTACATGGGAGAAGCTTGACTACGTTGATAAGATCAGGAAAGAGTTTAATTTGTAAAATCGTGGCTCAGGGATATTTCCGGGGTTTTAGATGATTTATTCCTGCCTCGCCTGATTGGTTTTGGCTTTGCTTGACTGATCTTGTTTTTGAATGACTTATTCATGCCTGGCTTGATTTTTTTTGGCTTTGAGTTAATGATCCATGCCTGGCGTTAACGATCCCTGCCTGGCGTGTTTTCTTTTGTTTGAAGGAGGTAAAATGAAAAAGAGAAACAAAGAAGTGGTTGTTTACTGCGCTTCCAGTTCTGAAATAGACCCAATCTATTTTGAAGCGGCAGCACAATTGGGAAAAATGTTGGCAGAGAACAGTATAACCTGCATCAATGGTGCCGGCAAGCAGGGTCTGATGGGTGCCCTGAATGACGCGGTATTGAAATATGGGGGGGTAAGGTAAAAGGGGGGGTTATCCCAAAATTTATGATCGATGCCGGATGGGGGCATGATAGTCTTACCGAGACCATTGTTACCGAGACCATTCATCAGAGAAAAGCGGCTATGGCACATGCTGCCGATGCCGTGATAGCTCTTCCCGGGGGGGAGTAGGGACACTGGAAGAGCTTGCGGAAATTATTACATGGAAGCAGTTGGGGGGGTTGTATAACAATCCCATTGTCCTTCTTAATATCAATGATTACTATCAGCCGTTGCTATCTTTTTTTGAGAAGATGATTGATGAGAAGTTTATGAGAGCTGATTACAGTGGCCTCTGGAGTGTGGCGTCAACTCCAGGCATGGCTATCAACCTGATTGAAAAAAAATTCCTTGCTGGAACCCCCCCTCTTTTACCAAATATAAGAAAAAAAAGAGTTGTAATTTTGTGGAGAAACGATGTAAACATTTAATAATAAAGAGTGCCCGATTTTATTGCTGATACAATCGAGAATTCCGTTCCTTTTTTTCTGAAGGCGGAAACGCTTCAAGACAGTCCGGATTCATTACTGATCTATTTCGACCGTTTTGAATATCTTCTTACTGACAGCAGCCACCTTTTTTTAAAACAGATGAAATTTCCGCATTTGCTTTCAGCAGTTATCGGCCGGGAATGTAGGTGTCGATTTCCATTCTCTAACTGGGTGAACAGCGTAATCTTCCTGCTGTTTCTTTTCTGCTTTATGACTTTTGCCTTTGTATTCCGCAGAGAAGGGGTTGCTCTGATGAGTAATTTTAAAAATTTATTAACCCTGGGTAAAATTCCTGCTTCGGTAAGAAAAAAATCAGGTGACTACCACTGAGGTGTGGGGTGAGCTATTTATGATTTTGCAGGCTGTACTGCTAATAACAATTATTCTCTTTACTTTTTTTTATGGGACAGGGGGGGATATCATCTTTCTCTTCAGCTGGCTATCTTTATAGCTTTGCCGGATTTTTTTTCGGAATATCATTGTTGACCGGACTAAAGTTTTTGATGTACAGGTTTATCAGTACCTTTTTATGAGAGATGAAATTAAGAGCTGGATTACGAGGTACTCTCGGCTCATTGAACTGTTTGGGCTCATCTTTTTCTTTCCAGCCGTCTTCTATGTCTTCTTGCCTGAGTTCAGATATTTCGTAGGAATCTTTATAATTGTCCTGTTTCTTATCAATCGCATAATCATTGTTCTTGAATTATTAAATATTTTTGTTAAAAATAAAATCGGGTATTTCTATTTTTTTTGTGTATCTTTGCGGAACTGAAATTGCGCCCTGCCTGCTGGCCTATAAAGGCGTTGTATCAATAATTAGTATTGCTGGAAATTACATTGTATGAATGCCCGGAAAGTAAAGAAAATACTCATTTCTCAACCCAAGCCAACGACCGAAAAATCCCCCTATTTTGAAATAGCGGACAAGTTTCACGTGGAGATGTCTTTTTTTCCCATTTATTAAAGTGGACAGGGTCTCCATGAAGGAGTTTCGTCAGCAACGTATCAACATACTGGATTTTACGGCAATTGTATTCACTGCCAGAACGGCCGTGGACAAATTTTTCTCAATATGTGAGGAGCTAAAGATATCTATGCCTGAAACAATGAAATATTTCTGCATTTCTGAGACAGTTGCTCTCTATCTGCAAAAATATATTGTTTACAGGAAAAGAAAAATATTCTTCAGTCAAACCGGAAAGATTGACGGACTTAGTAACTCCCTTACTAAGCACGCTAAAGAGAAGTTTCTGTTACCTGTGCCCGAGGAGCATAACGATGAGGTTACACTTTTTCTTGATCAAAAGAAAATTAATTATACCAAAGCGTGATGTACAGAACGGTAAGTAACGAATTTGATGAAAATGAAAAACTCGACTATGATATGATCATTTTCTTCAGTCCGCTTGGAATACAATCATTGGTGACGAATTTTCCCGATTTCAAGCAAGGCGATATGGCCATCGGTTGTTTCGGGAGTGCTACTGCCAAGGCAGTAGAAGATTCAGGCTGAGGCTCGATTGCGAGGCTCCCCAGCCCGATTACCCTTCAATGACAGCTGCTTTGGAGGCGTTTCTGAAAGAGAATCACAAGAATCACTCCTGATTCTGTAAATAGGAAAACCTGTAAGATGGAAAGGTGATAGTGCGCACTTTTCCATTTTTTTTATGAAAGTGTTACAATTAAATCCAAAAACAGTTATCTTTGTTGATGTAATTGCTTTCGGAGGAATGCTTTTATCTATGGACGTAATTGAGCGATTCAGGTTTACAAAAGGTGAACGTATAACGGGAGAAAGAAGAATTGAAACCCTCTTTGCCCTGGGGCGTTCCTTTATGGCGTACCCGTTCAGGGTGGTATATTTGGAGACGGAGCAATTTGCTCTATCTCCGTTATCGGTACTGGTTAGCATCCCGAAAAAGAGAATAAAGCCTGCAGTACATCGTAACCGTATGAAACGGCTATTTAGGGAGGCATACCGGTTAAATAAACATCTTTTCAATACAGGGCTGCTTAGGGAAAAAGATCATCTTGAGATTGCTTTCATATATGTGAAGGATGACCTTTCCGACTATGCTACTGTTGTGAAAGGTGTGCAGAAAGCTATGAGGGAGTTGAACAATCTATTCGCGGGGGGGAGGCATCATATTGAAATATTTAAAGAATTTACTGACATGGATCTTGCTTTTGCCTGTCTATTTCTACCGGTCAGTCATCTCACCGCTAAAACCGCCCAGTTGCCGCTATACCCCTACCTGTTCACGGTACACGATAGAAGCATTGAAAAAGCATGGCCCTTTCAAAGGTGCCTACTTGTCTGCAAAACGTATTTTAAGCTGTAACCCATGGGGGGGAGGATGGGGGGGCTATGATCCCGTGCCGGAACCAAAAGTCAAAAAGCACCGTGATGCAACGAAAGCTGAGTAATAATTTTTATGGAATTATACGACGTTCACACTCACCAGATTCTTTTAGAAGATACCGATGACCCGTATCACTCGTGTATCCTTGATGTATATCCACTTGAATTTGAGGTAGCCAAAGAGACTATCGAACGTCATGCATTTTCCTGCGGAATTCATCCATGGTATTCCGAAGAGAGTGAAAATCAGATGACATATCTCAAAGAGATTGCAGGAGACCCCCGCATTATTGCTATTGGAGAAACCGGGCTTGATAAACTTAAAGGCCCCTCATACGAAATTCAGATTCCAGTTTTTAAAGAGCACATTATTCTTTCCGAAAAACTTAAGAAGCCAATTATTATTCACTGCGTGAAGGCATGGGATGAGCTGCTGTCTGTTTTTAATGAAGCCAAACCTTCCCAACCTTGGATACTGCACGGGTATCGCGGGAAACCGGAATTGACGAAGCGACTTGTTCGAGAAGGTTTTTACTTCTCTGTGGGAGACGATATTAATGTGGAGTCTATGGAGATTATTCCAATTGAAAATCTTTTCTGCGAAACTGATGAGGATGTTATGGATATACGTGATGTTTATAATCAGGCAGCACGGGCCATGAATATTGAACTCGTTGAGTTTGCGGGGGGGAAAATCGCACAAAATATTCATCGTGTTTTCCCAACTTTGAGGCCACCAAGGAGTATTGATCCCGAAGAGGTGGAGGATTAATAACTATTTTCTACCGAAGTCAGCCGGAATCTCACCCCCCCACGATCTGGTATTCCATTTCAATATAGGGTTGGTGTAACTATTTGACATCAACCACTTCTCCGCCCGGTTGATAAGATCAAATATAATCTTGTTTTGTTCAGTTTGCACCAACTTAGTATTGCATTTTTTTTATTGGAAACCCACTTTATTGCATTAATACTGTCGGAATAGACTGGAATATTGTTCTTTCTCTTTTTAGCAGTGCCAACGCATGCACTATTGCCAGGAATTCACCTACGTTGTTAGTCCCACCTTCCATTGGGCCCACATGGAAGATCTCCACACCATCGGCCACAAAAACACCCCCTGTACTCCATCTTGCCGGGATTACCGCTGCAGGCAGCATCTACAGCAATGCTTTCTGATAAAATACTTTCTGTTGTTTTGTATTCAATAATTGGACTTGGTGCCATGACTCTTTTGTGCTTCACGTACTTACGAGGATTTTCGGAAAAGCTTTTTCAGCCTCCTCCAGAGTGGGAAACGATTTGTAAAGTGCGCCCTCGAAACCTGATACCTGTGCCCTGCACTCTTCCCAGGAAGAGTAAATACCGGGCTTTACGCCTTGCCATACTACGTAGAACTTTTTTTTGTGCCATCACTCCCTTCATTTACATCGAGTCCAGTATGTAGGGAGTCAGTTCTTCTTCCAAAAGCGGATTAGCAGGTTTCTCCTCAATTGAGATGATACTGTCCACGATAAATTTGGTGTATCCGCGCCATGGCAGCTTCCCAAAAAAAACTCTTTATAGTGGAGCTGTACCATCTTGCCGCCCGCCAGCATTAACTCCATGGCAATTTTCTCGTCTTCAACCGAAAATTCAAACTGGTTAGATTGTAAGCCACCAGGCATATCGGCACGGAAGCCCGACTGTATCAGCTTGCCTTCGTAAGTCTTGAAAATAACACCCTTGTAAACCAGATAATTTAGTTCTCCCGATTTCACGCCGGTGCCAAACACATAGTAGAAACGCACGTAAATGAAAATGGCAAGTGACAGGATCACTATTCCAAGAAACCATACAAACAACTTGCGAAATTTTTTTCTTTTTTTTGGTTGTAAATCATCCATATGAAAAGGTTTTACGTTTATGTGGTAAAGATACCTATTTTTTTTACTTTTTTTAGAGAAATATAGGGACAAAAAAACGGTAGAGTCTCTTCAATTTGAGTTATATTTGTTTCCTGTTACTGTAAAGCGTTATTCACCCGTTCTGTTATCCGTTATCTGCATAAAGAGAAGATAACTTGTTTCAGAATCTGTTTTAATAAAGTGTCACTCTTTTCCGGACAACTGAGCAGGGCTAACAACTATTTCATGAGACATACTAAAAAAAATAAAAAAAATCGTATGAAAAGACTTTTTACTATCTTTACTTTATTCTTAATAACCCTGACATTATCGTCACAGAGTGCTTACAAGTTCAACGTAATAAAAGAAAATAAGATTACCCCCATCAAGAATCAGTCAAGTACCGGAACCTGCTGGAGCTTTTCAGGAGTTGGAATGCTTGAGTCTGAGTTAATCCGTATGGGGGGGAAAGGCGAGTTCGACCTCTCAGAGATGTACATCGTTAGAAGGAACTATGAAGACAAGGCACGGAAATATGTACGGCTCCATGGACATATAAATTTTGCAGGCGGAGGGTCGTTTGCCGATGTGGTAGAGACTATCAGCGATTTTGGGATCATACCCGAGGAAGCTTACCCGGGACTCAGCTATGGATCTGAAACGCACGATCATGGCGAAATGGATAAAGTACTTAAGGGATACATGGATGGCGTAATTGCAGCTAAAAGCCTCTCTCCTGTCTGGTTTGATGGATTTGCAGGGATATTGGACTCTTATCTTGGTAAAGTGCCTGAAACTTTCAACTATAAAGGCAAAGAGTATACAGCCCAATCATTTGCCAGTTTTCTGGGATTAAATCAGAACGATTATATCTCCCTCACCTCTTTCACACACCACCCGTTTTATAAACCTTTTGCTATTGAAGTGCCTGACAACTGGCGTTGGGCTTACTCCTACAACCTTCCTGTTGAAGAAATGATGGAGGTTATGGAAAACGCCATAATGAATGGATATACCATTGCCTGGGCATCAGATGTTAGTGAGACCGGATTCTCCCGCGATGGGATAGCCGTTGTGCCCGACGTGAACTCAACAGATAATGCGGGTAGTGACCAGGCAAGATGGACCGGGTTATCGGCGTGAACGGGACTTCGATCTAAGGAGTCGAGTAGGCCGGGAGATGTTGGCAGAAAAAGCCGTCACACAGGAGATGCGCCAGTTGTCTTTCGATAACTATCAGACAACTGATGATCATGGAATGCAGATATACGGTATCGCTGAAGATCAAAAAGGAAACAGGTATTACATGGTAAAAAAAATTCGTGGGGCGAAACCGGTGTTTACAATGGCCTTTGGTATGCTTCAGAGCCATTTGTAAAGTACAAGACCATAAGTATTGTATTGCATAAGGATGCCATCCCGGCAACAATATTAACGAAGCTGGGGTTATAATCTGAAAGGCATACTTAAAATGGAAACAGCAGAACTTTACTCAATATTTCTTAAATATCCCTCTGTAACCACCGATTCACGGTTATGTTCCAAAGGTTCTATCTTTTTCGCGTTAAAAGGAGAACGATTCAATGGAAATCTTTTCGCTGAAGAGGCTTTGGAGGCCGGATGTGCATATGCAGTAGTGGATGAAAAGCCGGAAAAAGAGAACAACCGGATAATTCTGGTTGACAATGTGTTGGAGTCGCTCCAAAAAAATGGCTAACTACCACCGTAAAAAAACTTAAAATACCCATTATAGGAATTACCGGTACAAATGGCAAGACCACTACAAAGGAACTTATTGCCATTGGATTGTCCAGAGAGTTCAGGGTAGCATACACTCAGGGAAACTTTAATAATCATATTGGTGTACCGCTTACGTTGCTATCAATGAATAAATCGCATGAAATAGGAGTAGTTGAAATGGGGGGGGCTAATCATCCGGGCGACATTCTGGAGTTGTGTGCAATTGCTGAGCCCGATTACGGATTAATCACCAATGTTGGAAAAGCTCATCTAGAGGGATTTGGTTCATTTGACAATCTTGTAAAATCGAAATGTGAGCTTTATGATTTTATTCGCGAACACAACGGTAAGGTATTTGTGAATAAAGACAGTGAGATATTATATAAAAGATCTGAAGGTATGGGGGGGCGAATATTGTATGGGAAGAATGACCTGTCGTTATTTGCTTCCGGTACCATTGCCGATGCAACCCCTTTTCTGGAGTTCGACTGGAATTTTTTTCGACAAATCCTACAGGGTTAATACCCGCCTGGTGGGTGAATTCAATTTCGATAACGCAATTGCTGCAGTGGCTGTCTGTAAATTTTTCGGGATCAACGCAGAGCTTATAAGTGCGGCACTTGAAGAGTATGAACCAAAAAAAACCACAGATCTCAGTTTAAACGTACAGAAAAAAATGATCTGATAATAGATGCTTACAATGCCAACCCCCCCACCAGCATGAAAGCATCGCTGGATTTCTTCACCTCAATACCTTCCATACTGCCTAAAATGGTTATCTTGGGAGAGATGAAAGAGTTGGGCGAGGTGTGTTATGATGAACACCGCAAAATGATGGAGTTTCTTAAAGATCAGCCATATGATAAGATTTATCTTGTAGGGGGGGAACTTTTTAAATATCAGCCGGATAATACATACCGTTTATTTGAAAATGTGGAGGAGCTTATCGATACATTGAAGAATGAATCGGTAGAGGGGTATTATATCCTCCTGAAAGGTTCCCATTCGGTACACCTGGAAAAGGCTATCGGCTTCTTATAAAGTGTACCGTCATCATAATCATCTCTGAAACTGTGCCTATGCGGTACTGTGGCCCCCCCGCAAGCCCGATGCCTGATGTTACATATATATGTGTGTTTCGCTTTCTTTTGTAACCGTGTGGCACCTCAAAAATTATTCGTGTTGAGATATTACCTGGAAACGCCTGCCCATAGTGCGTATGCCCGTATATCGCGATGTCCGCGCCTGCATCAACCTCTTCATCAAGGTTGTCAGGAGTGTGATTCATTACAATCACTGTTTTAGAGATATCCACCTTTTGCTCATTAAGTATGGTATGTAGTGGTTTCCGGTCAGGGACGACCAGGTCTTCACGCCCCAGAACATAAAAAGCACTGTCTATAAGAACAGCTGAATCGCGCAGCATAACGATGCCGGAATTGTTAAGCAGCTTGATTTTCTCCTCGGCATCATATCTATATTCATGGTTTCCCGTGCAGGAGAACACCCCTAATGGTGCGGACAGCCTCGAAAGCTCTTCATCCATCCGTGATTCCAGAACAGGCTTAATGTATGAATCAATAATATCGCCAGTGAACAGAATCAGGTCGGGTTGTTGTGCCATAATCAAGTCCACAAATCGTTTCGCATGTCTGCGGTTAATCATGTATCCCAAATGCAGGTCGCCAATTACTGCAACCCTTATTGAATCAAGTTCTCTTGCCGGTTTGTTCACGTTAACCTCTATTTGTTGTATCACCGGATGCATGAACCGGTATCTGCCGTATGTCATGATACACGAAACAATGAAAACGGTAATAAGAAATGAGAAAATCCTAACCTTCTGTGGTTGCTCTTTCAGTAGCCATGGCTTTCGCAGTTGCTTCTTTCCTATGAGCCAGATTATGTCAACAATCAGCCATAGTCCACCACTATATAAAAGAAACAGCATCCAGCTGCTACCCATTACAAATATAAATTGAATAATGTGGCCGGGAATATTTCGATAAAAAAAATAAAGCCAGTGGCATAAACCAGCAGTTCTGTTCCAAAAACCGTTGATAGTATAAAGCGTGCCGCCTTTTTCCCTTCAAAGGCATGCCACCCTTTTAGGAAAACCAATATGTTTAGTGTCAGGTGAATGATTAAAGAGTATATGAGTGTCCTCATATTTTGGCAGTTTTGACATTGACCTTAAAAACAGAATAACAGCTATTTTTGTTTACTTTATTATTGAGATTTTTTTATACTATTATCATACCTTTTAATACTTCGTTAAAACATCACTTATAATGCTGACAATCAATATGTTACTTTAAGCCTTCGAAAACAACATACTCTATTGAAATTCAGCGAAATATAAGAATTATTTTAAAAAAAATACCGAGCTGTCAACCTTTATTAACTGAATTATTCTCCTTTATACTTCTTCTATTGTTCATTTTAAATATCTGATTTTATATATCCATTTTCTGTCAGGCAATCGACTGCTTATTTCTAAGCGAGGTTGCTAATAGCTTGTTTGGGTAGAGAGGCCCATGCTCTTGCAGCGTTACAGATTTATAAATAAGGAGACCCATAAAGGCACTGAAAAATCGATTATTATACCGTGAAAAAGAGCAATAACAATATATTCCTCTCCTGAATACTTTGTAATTACAGGAAGTGTTGTGTCCATTGTTGTGGCGCCACCTGCCGAGATAGGTGCCAACTTCCCGAAATATTTCACCATAATTGGGGCCAGTATTAGTACGCTGAATTCACGCATAATATTTGCCAGTAATGCAACTGTTCCCAACTCAGCCCCCCCTCTGAACTCTGTGATAATAATACTCGAGAGTGAATAGTAGGCAAAACCAGCGCCTACGCTAAGGCAGTCGGTAACACTTCTGTCAGGTATTAACAGGCTTACAATTATTACTCCGGCAAAAGTACCAACAGTGGTGGCTATTGGAATAAGTGAGATTTGCCATCCATGCCTTTTCAGGGCGGTGAACATATTTTTGCCTGAGCCAATCTGAATACCTACAAGAAAAGTAACAGATAAAGTACCCACTCAGAGATATTGCTTTCACTCAATGCTTCAGGTATTAATCCCAGCACTGAAAGCACAACACCGGTAATAAAAAGAAGAAGGTATATAAGGGATTGTCTCATCGCTCTTATTTAATTTCAACTGTTCTCGCTATAAGGCAAATTTGTGTTTGACTTGTCGGAAAGAGAAGGGCTAATACTTGTGTTATTTTTGTTTTTATCCTTCGAGCATTTGTCAAAAAAATCTTTTATAGACCCATTTCGCACATAACAGGCTGCCCACCGTTCCCCCCCAACAGTCAATAAAAATGCATCGAGTCCGATAGCGGAAAAATTATTTAATACCTCTTCATTTTCCCTACCGATACACCCAGAAAAAAAGAGCAAGAGCATTATTACCACACTTAATAGCATTCCGGTATGTTTCACGAAGACTCTGTTCCTGACAATATATCCTGCCAGAATACCGGATACTATGCAAAGGATAATTTTAATCATTGAGCTATTTTTATTAAATAGTATTTTTTTGACTTTCGTTCTTCTTTTTGAACTCTGTTATATTGTTTGATTTTCGTTCTGCTTTTGCTCGCGACAATAAAATCCGAATGAATTAATCTTCTGCACATCACTAAACGAAAAAGTTGCTCGCCTTGGCAAAGCTCAAGCAAGCTTGGCCCTTGCTCTTTTGACCCAACTCAAATAGTGAGTCCCCCCCTCCGATAAGTCTTTTTTTGCTGAAAATTCCACAAAAACGCCATTGATATTCAGCGAGATGCGACCTCCTGAAATCGGGTTTTGGGGTTTTCGGAGCAGACTCAATAGTGCAACAAAAGTATGAAAAAGAATCGAGGTGAAAAAAAATATAACTTTTAACTGCAATATAGTGCCCACCTGAAAAGTTATTTAATAATAAAGCGACTTTTGAATATCAGCTGGTTAAGTATTCAAAACTCTTATTTTTGACATTCCAAAGATGACTCAATGAAATATTAATCACAGAATGACAAAATAGCTTATCAATTTGAATATTTGCAGGAATTATGCAAAAAAAATAAGGGAAAAGAGTCGTAATCATAAAAGTGATATATTTGCGATATCAAAATAACATCATTTTAAATATTTAATTTATGGAAACAAATGAATTCAAATTTAAAGGTTTTAAAACCAATGGCTTCCTGATGCTTTTTTTTATTGCTTGTTCTGTTGGCAGCTACCATGTGGATTTTCTTTCAAGGCGTTTGGGGGGGAATTTTTGCAGGTATTTTTATGATTGTTGTATGGGTTATCCTCATGTTTGGCTTTACAAAGCTTGAGCCGAATGAAGCTATTGTGATGATTTTCTTCGGAAAATATAAAGGTGTACTTAAAGAGACCGGATTCTTTTGGGTAAATCCGTTCATGACTAGGAAAAAGCTATCTATGCGGGCCCGTAACTTAAACGTTGAGCCAATTAAAGTGAACGATAAAGTAGGAAATCCGGTGCTGATTGGATTGGTGCTTGTTTGGAAATTGAGGGATACTTACAAAGCTATGTTTGAGATTGATGCACAAACTATGGCATCGAAGATGGGGGGGAAAGATGGAGCAGTTACTTACACTGTAAGTAAGCAGATGGACGCATTTGAGAATTTTGTCGCTGTGCAGAGTGATGCTGCTTTGCGTCAGGTTGCCGGGCAATATGCTTACGACAACAATGTTGCCACCGGTAACGAAATTACATTGCGATCGGGTGGTGAAGAGATAAACAATGACCTGCTGAAAGAGCTCAACAGCCGCCTCGATATGGCCGGGATAGAGATCGTTGAAGCACGTATCAATTATCTGGCCTATGCACCCGAGATTGCAGCTGTGATGCTTCGTCGCCAGCAGGCTGAAGCAATTATTTCGGCTCGCGAAAAGATAGTTGAAGGTGCGGTTACTATGGTGAAGATGGCGCTCGACAGAATTGAGGATGAGAGTATTGTTGAACTAGATAGTGATAAAAGGCTGCTATGGTGAGTAACCTGCTTGTGGTACTTTGCGCCGATGAGTCGGCTCAACCTGTATTAAACACGGGCACGTTGTATCAGTAAGACAAGGGCTGCGAGGAGGAAAGGAGAAATGGTGCATAACATATATGGATGTATGGATTTGCAGTTTAAACTGAAAAATTGTTCGAAGTTGTTGATTGCTAAACAGCATCCATATCATTTGAAAGAGATATCAGCAAAACCCGGCAAGATGGAGAGAGAAGGAAAATGACTGGAAAAGGAAAAACGACTAGAAATTTCGCCTTGCGATTAGATCCGGAAACCATGGAGGCTATTGAGAAATGGGCTGCCGACGAATTTCGCAGTGTGAATGGGCAGATTCAATGGATACTTGATCAGGCACTCAAAAAGAGCGGACGCTTGAAATCGGAATGATTATTTTTGGGGGGGAGGCTGTGTTAGATATATGTAACAATGCCTCCATCAGCCAATTCCCAGGCAAAGTACTTTGTCTGGGACTGTGTTAAATATATGTAACAGTAACCTGTCTTCTCTGGAATTCGCGAATATATATGTACTTTTAATGCTTTAAATTCCAAAATCTATAAAAACCCGCAATGAAACTATTTCAGATTTTAGTTCTATTCTGTGTCATATCAATGAGTATGACTGCTCAAAATGTCACCGTAAAAGGTAAACTGGTTTCGGCTGATGACAAGGCCGGACTGCCATATGTTACCATCTCGGTTGCACGTGAGTCTAATCCGGCCAATACAGTAAAAAGGCTGGCAACACAAGAGAACGGTACCTTCTCCACTGCGCTAACCCCCGGAAAATACATATTTATTTTCCATTTTGTTGGGATGAACGGCCTGAAGAAACTTGTTGAAGTATCCACTTCTCAGAATCCGCTAGACCTGGGAGAGATTGCAATGGACGAGAGCTCAATTGAACTCGAAGAGGTGAGCGTGACCGCTCAAAAGCCTTTGGTGAAGGTTGAGATAGATAAGCTGACCTACAGTGCAAAGGACGATCCTGAATCATCAACCTCAAACGTACTAGACCTGTTACGTAAAGTACCGCTTGTTACAGTGGACGGTGAAGATGAAATTCAGTTGAAAGGTTCAAGCAACTTTAAAATATATCTGAACGGAAAACCATCAAATATGATTTCAGGTAACCCATCGCAGGTACTGAAGAGTATGCCTGCCAACAGCGTAAAGGATATAGAAGTGATTACGGATCCAGGTGTTAAGTATGATGCAGAAGGGGTTGGAGGCATTATCAACATTGTTACCGATAAGCGTGTCGATGACGGCTATTCCGGATCTGTTGGAGCTAACGGCGACACCTTTGGTGGATATGGCGGTAATGCTTACCTTGCTACCAGGTATGGTAAGTTCGGTTTCACCGGCAATTCCGGCTATTATTATCATAAACGTCCCGAGTCGGAGTCGGGTTTTACCAGGGAAGAGTTCAGCCCGCAGAATTTACTGACCCTAAATGGTAAAAATAAGAGCGATGGAGGCGGGCTGTTCCTTAGCGGTGCACTCAGCTTTGAACCCGATACACTGAATCTGTTCAACCTGTCGGGTTCAAGATATGGCGGAAAATTCAAATCACACTCTATGCAGGAGGCGCTATCCTCAGGAGCAAGACCATACAGTTACAACACTCGTTCCAATAGTACTGTTGAATATGGCGGAATGAGCCTGTCGGCAGATTATCAGAGAAGTTTTAAACGGAAGGGTGAGATGCTTACCATCTCATACCGGTTTGAGGATAATCCGAATGATAGCGAGTACGACAGCGAGTATGAGAATGTTACAGGAGTATTTTATTACACTGACGGTTATAAACTGAGAAGTGTTAATAATGCAGGAGGAAAAGAGCATACGGGACAGTTGGACTATGTTAATCCGCTGAACGGAAAACACAGCATCGAGACTGGATTAAAATATATATTCCGCGATAATACCAGTCGCGCCGACCACACATTCTTCGATACGGAGGAGGGTGTATGGAAACCAGATGTAAGCCGTAAAAATGATCTCGATCATACGCAAAATATTACTTCAGGATATGCCGGCTACGGGTTTAAATCGGGAAAAACAGGGGGGGTGAAGCTGGGATTTAGAGGCGAATATATCAACAGGAGATCCACTTTATGGGTAGCCAGCTGGATACGATAGTGCAGACCAATTTTTTTTGATCTTGTTCCCTCGGTTACACTTTCCTATCAGCTGGGAATGACCCGTACATTGCGTGGCGGCTACAACATGCGTATTTCCCGTCCAGGTATATGGTACCTGAATCCGTATGTGAACGATGTAGATCCTAACAATATCAGTTATGGGAACCCCAATCTCGACGCAGAAAGCAGCATAACTTCAATATTAACTACGGGGGGGCCTTTTCGCAGAAACTCAATTTCAACGTTACGCTCAGTTATGCTTTTGCCAGAAATGCGGTGACAGGGTACAGCTTTATTGAAAATGGCGTTACACACAATACTTATGCCAATATAGGGAAAAATCAGACGGTGGGAACAAACCTGTATGTGAGCTGGACGCCTACCCAAGTTGTTCGTACATATCTGAATGGTGGTATAAATTATACCGATATCCGGAGTACCGAAAAAGTGAGCTGCGGAACAGCGGTTTTTCCGGGCGAGCATTTGGAGGGCTTACCTTTACATTTCCCGGTGATTTCAGAGTTGGTGCAAATGGCGGCTTGTTTCTTAATCGTATTCAGCTTCAGACAAAGCAGTCTCCCTTCTATTTCTACTCTTTCAGCCTAATGAAGAGCTTCCTTAACAAGAAACTTGATCTTTCTCTCAACCTGCAGGATG
>JMBV01000041.1_pt1 | contig 49667 bp, 70 predicted proteins | sample 616531 | NCBI WGS metagenome assembly JMBV01 (sample SAMN02727904, study PRJNA239997) | anaerobic digester metagenome | biome: anaerobic digester; isolation source: mesophilic anaerobic digester inoculated with municipal waste water sludge... | place: Germany: Bielefeld University, CeBiTec ...
GTAAGATTGATTTTTGGTGCTGCGTTATTGTTTGCACTTTGTCGATTCCCCTTGTCCGTGTGATTGTCAATATTCAATCCTAGCGACAAATTGAAATCTCCGGAAATTGCACTTTCTAATGGCAACTGTCTGTCCATTAATCAACTTGGAGCAATAATTTATTATGAATAGAAAAAGCCTTATTAATAAGGCTGCTGAAAAAACGGAAGAATCAAATCCTTATATGATGTTGATTTTTTTTATTAACAGATCAGATATTTATGCACAATGAGAACATTATCGCGAGCAAAAAACCCGACAGCGATGTGTACTTGAGGTAGGGGTCGAGTGTTTGGCCGTTTTTCGAAGTATATCTTTTAGTATTTTAAACAGGAGAATGAAAACAAACAGATATAAGTAACGATACCAGGGTAATATTTCATACATAAGGTTATAGCCGAGAAAGCAGAAAAGTGTGAAGAGAGTTAAACCGGAATGATAGGCTTTAGCACCGTTAAGTCCCAATTTCACGGCCAAGGTGATTTTTCCGGAAAATTTATCGTTTTCTATATCCCTCATATTGTTTATATTCAGAATCATAGTGCTTATAAGTCCCATGCCTGTTGCAGGTAGTAACGGCAGAATACTAAATGAGTGGGTATGAAGGAAAAAGGTACCTGCAACAGGTACGGGGGGGCCGAAGAAGATGAAGGCGAAAAGATCGCCCCAGCCTCTGTAACCATAAGCAAATTTTCCCATCGTGTAAAAAGAGCTGCCAGAATGCTGGCTCCACCCAGGCCAATAAGTATAAGTGCAGCCTGCCGGTCGATATAGTCGAGCACACTTATCACAAGGGAAAGTCCGGTAACAACAGATATGACAGAAAATATGAAGATTGCTCTTTTCATTTCCAGGGGGGGAGATATTTTCCCGCTCTGTATTGCCCTGGTTGGCCCCCCCTGTCGCTTTCCGGTAACATCGGCGCCTTTCTGAAAATCGCCAAGATCGTTTGCCAGATTCGCCAGGATTTGTATAGTTACAGCTAGTATCGATGCGATGATAAATGTACGTAAACTGAAATTACCTTCGTGCCATGCCAGACCGCTCCCCAGGATAACTGTAGCCATTGCGAGAAAAAGCGTACGCAGCCTGAATGCCGATATCCAAACTTTTGCTGTTGCCATTTATTGAGGGATAACACTTAATAAGCACGTGCGAATATAACTCTCTGTGCCGAAGGTTTGCCGCTGACAATGCATTTACCGGGTGTTTTGTCACCCTCAAGCGGTATGCAGCGAATAGTTGCCTTGGTCTCATCCTTTATAAGCTCTTCGGTTTCGGGTGTCCCGTCCCAGTGGCAAAGCAGGAATCCGCCTTTTTCAATCTCCTCTTTGAACTCGTCGTAAGAGTTCACCTCTCTTGTTTGTGCAGTGCGGAAATCGAGCGCTTTCTTGTATATATTATCTTGTATCTCTTCTAAAAGCGCTTTAATATGGTTCTCAATATTATCGCATGGCAGTGTCTCTTTGTTAGAGTGTCGCGACGTGCAACCTCAATGGTATTGTTTTCTAAGTCACGTGCACCAATGGCAAGACGTACAGGTACACCCTTGAGCTCATATTCAGAGAATTTCCAGCCCGGTTTTTTGTTATCGTTATTGTCGTATTTAACGCTTATACCCAGAGCTTTTAAACGTTCAACAATACCAGCAACTTTCCTGTCAATCTGCTCCAACTGTCCTGCATTCTTGTAAATAGGCACAATCACCACCTGATAAGGTGCAAGCTTTGGGGGGAGTACAAGCCCGTTGTCGTCTGAGTGCGACATGATTAGCGCTCCCATCAGCCGGGTAGAGACACCCCCCCATGAGGTTGCCCAAACGTAATCGCGGTTCCCGTTCTTATCGGTGAACTGCACATCGAAAGCTTTGGCAAAGTTCTGTCCCAGGAAATGGGAGGTACCTGACTGCAGTGCCTTCCCATCCTGCATTAATGCTTCTATAGTGTATGTGTCAACTGCGCCTGCGAATCGTTCAGATTCCGACTTAAAGCCTTTTACCACTGGCATGGCCATATACTTCTCTGCAAATTCGGCGTAAATATTAATCATCCTTTCCGCCTCTTCAATTGCCTCATCTTTTGTAGCATGTGCCGTATGGCCTTCCTGCCACAGGAATTCCGTTGTGCGGAGAAAGAGGCGTGTACGCATCTCCCAGCGAACCACGTTGGCCCACTGATTGATGAGAATAGGAAGATCCCGGTAGGATTGTATCCAGTTTTTATATGTGCTCCATATGATGGTTTCAGAGGTGGGGCGTACCACCAGCTCTTCTTCGAGTTTCGCTTCAGGATCTACCACAACACCATTGCCTTCAGGGTCGTTTTTCAACCTGTAGTGGGTCACAACGGCGCACTCTTTTGCGAAACCTTCCACATGATCAGCTTCACGGCTAAGAAATGATTTTGGTATAAACAATGGGAAATAGGCATTCACATGCCCGGTCTCCTTAAACATGTCGTCCAGCTGGCGCTGAATCTTCTCCCAGATGGCAAAGCCGTAAGGTTTTATTACCATACAGCCTCTTACGGCTGAGTTTTCTGCCAGTTCGGCCTTGATTACCAAATCGAGATACCACTGCGAATAATCTATGCTTTGGGGCGTGAGCTCCTTCAATTCTTTAGCCATTTCGTTAAATTTCCATTTTTTTGTTTGTGGTTGCAAAGATAATAATAAAGTAGTAAGGTGTAAAAATGAAAAGGTGTAAAAATGAAAAGGTGGCATCTGTTATTACCTCCATTTCAAGTTACCGCGATTATAAGAGAAATATACGCCAGGTATTCCTATAAGCGCGAAAATAATAAACCCCCCCATCGCATCGCCGACATGAAAACTGTGTCGGGGGGACAGCTTCCACAGATAGGTCTCCAAACATCAGAGAGAAGATAAGTGTGACTATACTCATACTTATGATCTGGCCGAAAACCCTCATAGAAGCAGCTAGTCCGGATGCCTGCCCATATTGTTTCCGGTCTACTGAACTCATGATTGTGCTCATGTTGGGTGAGGAGAAAAGTGCAAAGCCAAGTCCCACCCATACGAGTATGGCAATAATTACTCCCAGCGGTGTGTCGGGACCGATGAAAGCCAGCATTGCCAGTCCCGATGAACATATGGCCATGCCGGTGGTGGCGAAATAACGCGGTTGAAATTTATCGGATAATTTTCCCATTACCGGTGAGAAGATTGCCATTACTACCGGCTGTGAAATTATTATTGCACCGGCGTCACGCGGCGATAGCCCATGCACCTTCTGGAGATAGAGGCTTAGGAAAAAAAACAATAGCGAATGTTGATGTATAGTTTATCAGAGCCGATAGGTGGAGTATGTGAAGAGCCGGTTATGTGAGAAAAGTTTTGTATCAAGAAGCGGGTATTCTGTATTGCTCTCAAATTTCCAGAAAGGAGAAGAAGTATCACAGCCCCCCCGCCCATTAATCCCCCCCACCCTGCCAGGGAGGGAATCTGGAGGATCCGTAAACGAGCGCGGTGAGCCCGGTCATAAATAGGAAAGTTCCTTTTCTGTCTGCCTTTTTAGTGGTGGCGGCTCTATTAGATTCGCTCTTGAGGAAGATGAACGAGATAAAGATAGTAATAACTCCAAGTATTACCGAGATGAGAAAGAGTGATCTCCATCCGGTGTGTAGTGTGAGTATTCCCCCCCGATAAGCGGTCCTAATGCAAGCCCTCCGTAAACCGATGCTACCGAGATACCGAGGACCTGTCCCCCTTTTTTTCAACTGGGAATGACGCCACCAGTATAGCCTGTCCGGTGGTGCTGGTAAATGCAGTGCCCACCCCCCCTGCAGAAAACGCCCGGCAATAAGCCAGTTCCCGCTTGGAGCCGTGTAACAGACGACTGACGCCAGCGTAAAAATCAGGACCCCCCCCAGCTTAAATAGTTTTCCATTGTCTTTTCTGTCGCCCCATGCTCCTGCAGGCAGCATAAAAAGTGCTGTAGCCAGCATGAAGGAGGTAATTATCCAGCTCAGCTCAATGGCGTTTAGAGAGAAGTCCCTTTCAATGGTTGGAAGGGCTATATTCACCGATGATACCAGAAAGGTACCCATAAATGATGTTACAGCCACTACCAGCAGAATTGATAGACCTTCTCTTTTTTTTAAGCACTTGAATTTTGTTCATCCTTGATTATAAAAATACGCTACAGTACTTAATAATAATTGAACTTTCGCATCTGTTGCGATAACAGCCGAATCTCGCAAATGACAATGCTTAGTGACCTGTTTCATCTGACGTGTGTCGCACAAAACATATGCATGTCTTATGTTTAGCAATATATATCTGTAACTTAGATACAAGCACAAGCAAAACTTAAATTAATAAGTCTCTCTGATATGTGTTACAGTGATGGGTGTCCTATTGGCGGCTTTCAGATTGGGAGAGGTGATGATAATTGTTTTCTTCTCTCCTGGCAGCAGATCAATGAAGTTGTCGCTGTAGCGGGCTCCCTGCACGGGGATCTCCACAAAACATCTTTCGCCAGCCCTTTGCTCGAAAGGGTAACCCTGTATTCACCATCGCTATATTGCACCTTGCTGTTCACCTTTGTTTCCGGTAGTTCCAACATATTTGGCCAATAGAAAAAAAATAATCTTTTGTTGAGATTTTGTTTCCATTGTTATCGGTAAGAAAAGCGTGGATAACAGTATGCGATTTTTCTGCCTCCGTAACCAGGTCAGATACGTTGAAAGTTTTACGATGTTGCTAGAGTTGGCTTTGGCAGTCACTCTTTCTGTGATCTCCTTTTGTTTTCCTCTGGAGAAATCGATAACCTGAACAGTAAGGCGCAGATTGTTATTGTCATACAGATAATCTGACATAGTATAGTAATTCAACTTGTTATCAATGAATTTAACACCCAGGGCGAGAGGAGCGAATACATCCCTCATCCGGTAGTGTTGAGCTTTCCAATTGTCGTAGTAATCGATACTCGACCAGGAGACTACGGGCCAGTCATCGTTAATCTGCCAGTAGAGGGCACCCATGCAGTAAGGCCTGCCGCGCCGCATCGCTTCCACCGACTCCTCCATGCCGTTGCCCTGCATCACCAGGCCCACATAGACAAAATCCTCAAAATTCTTCGGCTCTTGGTAATACATATCCATGTATTTTTTTTATCAGTGAGTTGCCTGTAGAAGCTTTCTGGTGTACTTTCATTACCTCACTCTCAAGCTCCCACTGATCTTCCGGAGCAAAGGAGCGAATAGTTTTCATCTCGGGGAACGACTGAAAACCGAATTCACTGGCAAAGCGCGGTAACCTGTCGGCCATAGCTCGAATGGAAGGTTTCCGTACCATAAGCCCCCCCAGTCGTGCACGTCACTTGCGGAAAACTTCTCAGGGTTTCCCCCCCAGTTTGAGTCGTAGGGCGACCCGTGTATGTAGCTGCGTGTGCCATCATACTCGTCCACCAGCACGGGAAGCAGTTCCCGGAAGGTTTTGTCGTATCCCCCCCTGAACCAGGAGTCCATTATTTCAGCAGGGTACTCCTTCTGCCAGCCCCCCCAGTGCCGCAACCCTTCTTCCACTTCGTTGTTGCCGCACCAGAAAGCCAGTGAGGGGGTGATTGCGGAGCCGTTTGATGTTATAAATGGCTTCTTCTTTCACGTTTGCCAGGAAAGCATTGTCGGAAGGGTAGGGTACACATCCGAAAATAAAATCTTGCCACACCAGGATACCTCTCTCATCGGCCTGCCGGTAGAACTCTTCATTCTCATAGATACCACCCCCCCCAGACGCGGACAAAGTTCATATTGCTCCGGTGATATGATCGAAGATCTTGTTATAGTAGTCTTTGTCCTGATTAGTAGTAAAAATTTCACCGGGTATGTAATTTGAACCTTTGGCGAAGAAAGGGATTCCGTTTACTTCGAAATAAAACGATCTTCCGTGTTCATCAGGTTCCTGTACCAAGCGGACAGATCGGAGGCCTGTCCTAACCTCTTTTTCGGCAACACACCGGTCTCCAATATTGATCTTTACAAAAAAATCATAAAGGTGCTGTTCACCCCAATTGACCGGCATCCAGAGCTTGGGGGGGTTGTTTATGATTGTAGGAACATTAATGAGGTTTTCCCCCCCTTTTGTGAGGCATATATCCTTGCGACCCAAGGAGAGCTGCTTACCCTCAAACGTATAGCCGTAAACAAGGGTTGCTTCTCCCCCCCGGTTAGAGAATTTATCTGGATCTGATGCTCGATCTCGGCTTTCTCCTTGGTGATTACGGACTGCTTCACATAGTAGTCCTCAATCTGCATATCGTTATAGAAAAGAAGAGAAACAGGCTTCCATATACCCATCTGAACAATACGGATACCCCCCCAGTCCCACCCAAAGTGGTAGGGTGCCTTGCGATTATATACGCTCAGCTTCTCTTCCCGGTGATCGTTGCCCGCAGGGTAATCATAGCCATACGTTGCACGTGCGGGCATCATTGTTTGTACAGGAGAATAGAAACGTATATAAAGCATGTTTTTCCCTCCTTGAGCATGTTTTTTTACAGGCACTTTGTGACCTGTGAACATATTCTGCGAACGCAGAATATGTGAGCCGTTTAAAAAAAATATCGGCATGGGTATCCAGCCCTTCAAAGAAGATAACCGCATCATCATATTTCATCTGTTCTGCTGAAACGGTAAAAGATTTTTTTTGAAATCCCAGTTTTCATCCTCTACCCACTGAATTTTGGTTTCGTTGATTCCGTAATATGGATCTGGCAAGATGTTGTGTCGCACCAGGTCATGCTGTACCGAACCGGGAACCTTTGCATCGTACCATTGGCCCTTGTTCATCTGTGAGAACTGCCATCCTTCGTTCAGTGATAGAACCTCCCTATTTTGTGCAACTAATAATGCTGGTATCCAAATGGATAGTAGAAACAATATTTTTCGTGTCATATTAAATCGATTTAAACTAAGATTTCTGATTTGCAAAGATAAGAAATATGTGGAAAATTGTAAATTTGTATTTCAGTAACGTTTCAATTCGATAAAAATGCAGGATATATCATTAATAGAACGCGAGGATTTTCTTCAGCACTATCGTAAGCTCTATACTTTTTTTTAGAGAGGTATGGAGCATGGATAAAACTTCACGCCTGAAAGAGATATTGTACAGGTCTTTGTGAAGTCGCAGGGAGAGGATGGAAGCGTTGCGATGTATGATTTACTTTCACAGATGAGAACGGCTGTGATCATCATTGATGAGATCGGTTTGAAACAATCAACTGTTTCTGCCGTGCTTCTTTTCCATCCTTTTTTTAAAAAAAACATATATCACCGTCAGAGACAGAGCTCTATTTTGGTGCCGATGTAGAGGCTATTCTGCGAGGGTTGAAGAAAGTTAACCAGTTCAGTGACAAGAAGAGCGCTGTTGAATCAGAGAATTATATAAAGCTGCTTCTTTCGTTTGCGGAGGATATAAGGGTTGTATTCATAATGATTGCCCGGCAGCTACAATTGATGCGCTTTGCCAAGATAGCCGATAGCCAGGAGAAGCTTGACCTGTCCGTTGAGTCCATATACCTTTATGCACCACTTGCACACAGGCTCGGCCTTTACAGTATCAAGTCTGAACTCGAGGACCTCTCTTTAAAATATACTGATCGTGAAACATATGACTATATCGCTCAAAAGCTTAATGAAACAAAGAGGTCTCGCGATAAGTATATAAAGGAGTTTATTCAGCCTGTGAAGGATCGCCTAGACAAGACCGGGCTTAAATACGATATAAAGGGTCGCACCAAATCAATTCACTCCATCAATAATAAACTTAAAAAGCAGAGAATAGAATTCGAAAGCATTTACGATCTGTTTGCTATTCGTGTGATTCTTGATTCACCTCCAGAACAGGAGAAAGCCCAGTGCTGGCAAGTCTATTCCGTAATAACTGATATGTACCAACCCAATCCCAAACGCCTGAAAGACTGGCTCTCAATACCTAAAAGCAACGGGTATGAGTCGCTGCATATTACCGTGATGGGACCCGATTCCAGATGGGTGGAAGTGCAGATCCGTACACGGCGTATGGACGACATTGCTGAGCGTGGTCTTGCAGCACACTGGAAATATAAAGGTGTAAAAGAGGAATCTACATTAGATAACTGGTTGAGTACTCTTAGGGAGTCGCTGGGTGATAACGAAACAAACCTTAGTCAGAAGCTTACAGATTTCAAACTCGATCTATACGATAAAGAGATCTTTGTCTTTACTCCCAAAGGTGATCTTTTTAAACTTCCCATGGGGGCAACAGTACTCGATTTTGCTTTTGCTATTCATACCAATCTGGGGGGCTTCATGCATGTCGGGCAGGGTGAACGGTAAAAACGTTCCTATCAAGCACGTCCTTAAAAGCGGCGATCAAGTGGAGATCAACACCTCCACGCATCAGTCGCCCAAGAAGGACTGGCTTAATATTGTTGTTACCTCCAAGGCGCGTACTAAAATTCGTCAGCTTTTAAAAGAAGAGGCAGTAAAACAGGTTGATATTGCAAAAGAAACTCTTTCCCGTAGGATGAAAAACCGCAAGATAGAAGTTGATGAAGCTCATCTTATGCAGTTGATCAAAAAGCTCAGATACAAGACTGTTACCGATTTTTACGTGGATATAGCTACTGGAAAGACAGATGTGAACTGGGTTATAGACCGGTATCTTGAGTCAGAGAGCAAAGAAGCCGAAACAAAAGACACACATACTGTGGTTAGCGCGGGACTTTTTACTTTAAAACAACCCTTGCAGGAGCTAAAGAGCACTGATGAACTGATTATCGACCGGAATCTGACTGGTGTGGATTATAAACTTGCAAAATGCTGCAATCCCATATTCGGGGGGATGATATCTTTGGCTTTGTTTCATCCCAGGGGATAAAGATCCACAGGGTATGTTGTCCCAATGCGCACGATCTGTTTTCGAGGTTCGGTTATCGGGTGTTAAAAGCGCGCTGGTCAGGCACAACTGGCTCTTCCAGCTATACTATTGTACTAAGAATAATCGGCAACGATCAGATCAATATTGTAGCCAACCTAATGTCAATCATCTCTAAGGAAGAGGGGTACAGATGCGCTCCATATCAATCGATTCAAACGACGGTTTGTTTCAGGGAAACATAACAGTAATGCTTGCCAATACCTCCATGCTTGAACAGCTTATCAAAAAAACTCAAAGCAGTTAAGGGTGTAAAATCTGTTACAAGACTGAATTAAGATGAAAGTGACGGAGATCAATCAGATACCTGTCACTAAAATGTGGTGTTCTGTATAGGGCTGGCGGAAGTGATATTAATCATCAGTTCCCGGCTCAGAGTCAGAAGCAGAGTCAGAAGCAGAGTCAGAGTCAGAAGGTGATAGTGTGTCAAATGTACCAATCAGTTGCTGCACATACTCTCTTTCGTAATCAAGCGGGCGGAGAATATCGTCTCCATATTTAATAAGATCGATATCGATAACCACTTTACCCAGGTATTTATCCTTTGGGGTGCGTCCTACTGCCCGTTCTGTTTGCTTTATCTTTTCAATAATCTGATCAGGTAACATCCCTGTCTCAACTTTGGCTAGAATATTACGGAAAAGATAAGAATACTTATCATCCTCCGGCTCTGTTAATATGGGGGGGTCACTGAAAACAATATTGGGAAATTGACGGGTAAGCATTCGCTTAGCTTTATCGATATTTGTTTTGGCGAATGTGTTTGATCCTATGCTAAGTAAAATTGTAATCATACAGGTAAATTGAAATACAAATATACACATTTATAATGAAAATGTACGCATAAAAGCAAAATCTATTATCTTTGTCTAATCAAACCTGTTAAAATGAAAAAATTACAAGTTGCATGTTTGCTGTTTATCCTGATCCTCTCTTTCAGTATTCAGGCACAGGAATCAAAGCCATTGATCTACCGGATAAATGTCAAGGAAAATATAGGGAGTAACACATGGATATATCTCCAGAACGGACTTCACAATGCAATGGAGAAAAATGCCCATGCCGTACTCCTGCATATGAACACTTATGGCGGAAGCGTTCTCGAGGCAGATTCCATGCGAACGGCAATACTCAATTTCCAAATTCCCGTGTATGTGTTTATAGATAATAATGCAGCGTCAGCCGGCGCTCTTATTTCGATAGCCTGTGACAGTATCTTCATGCGCAGCAGCGCGTCAATTGGTGCGGCAACTGTCGTTGACGGAGCTACCGGAGCCCAGTCTCCCGATAAATACCAGTCGTATATGAGAGGTATTATACGTGCTACTGCAGAGAGTCACGGCAAAACAGTGATAGTGCAAAATGGTGATACCATTACAAAATGGAAGCGCGACCCGGCTATAGCTGAGGCAATGGTTGATGAAAGAACAGTAATACCGGGTTATGACGATTCTACAAGAGTACTTACTTTAACTGCTAATCAGGCTGTTGAGCTGGGATATTGTGACGGTATTGCAGAGAATGTTCATGAACTGGTTGTCACATATTTGGGTTATAACGACTATACGTTCGAAACCTACAATCCCTCTTTCTATGATAAGATAAAAGGTTTTCTTACCAATGGGCTGGTACAAGCTTTTTTTTGATCATGTTTATTATAGGAGGTATCTATTTGAACTGCAGTCACCCGGTGTAGGATTTCCATCTGCAATGGCTATTACGGCGGCACTACTCTACTTTACCCCCCCGTTGTATCTCACAGGATATGCCCAGAATTGGGAAGTGCTACTTTTTGTACTGGGACTAATATTCATTGTTTTTGAGATATTTGTCATTCCCGGCTTTGGTGTCACCGGAATACTGGGAATTCTGTTTGTTATATCTGCATTAGTGCTGGCCCTTATAGGAAATGTACGGTTCAATTTTGAAGGGCTCCCTGCCACAGAGATGTTTAGGGCGGTGATGACAGTGCTTGGAGGAATGGGGTTGAGTGTTGTCCTTATTATCTATCTGTCGGGTAGGATTGGGAAGCCCGGATTTCTTAACTTTGCAGCATTGCATGCAGATCAGGAGGGTTTTGTATCGGTACCCATGGAGCCGTTGGCCATGGTAGGTAAAACAGGGGGGGTGGCGGCAACTGTTTTACGGCCATCGGGACGGGTGTACGTAGAAGGAGAGTATTACGATGCTATCTCACTGAAGGGGTTTGTTGATAAAGACGAGGAGGTTGTTGTTAAACGTTATGAGAATTCTCAGTTATATGTTGTACGGAAAATTTGAGATTTAAAACAATAAGCCCGTTAAAAATATCTGAAATCAGACTTTATAAATGTTTAACTGACTGGTAGTCAAAAATTGCTTTATGGAACAATTACTTTTTGAAGTTGATTTAATTAGGTTATAATAACAGTAGGAATAATATTTATTTGGAAAATGAAAGTTGTAGCAATTATACCGGCGCGGTATGCATCTTCGCGCTTTCCAGGGAAACCGCTTGCCGACATGGATGGCAAACCCATGATCAGACGTGTGTATGAACAGGTGAGAAAAGTGGTTAACGATGTGTATGTAGCCACTGATGAAATCCGTATTTTTGATGCTGTAAAAAAAATTTTGGAGGTAATGCTCTGATGACATCCGAAAAGCACAGAAGCGGCACCGACCGTTGTTGTGAAGCGGTAAATGCTACAGGGTTGCATTTCGATGTAGTCCTTAATATTCAAGGAGATGAGCCTTTATCCATCCATCGCAAATAGAATTGCTGATAGGTTGTTTCTCAGACCCTGATGTGCAAATTGCAACTTTGGTGAAATCTTTTTCAGTGGAGGATGGTTTTGAAGCATTGTTTAATCCATCATCACCCAAAGTTGTAGTCAATAAAAATAGCGAAGCTATCTATTTCAGCCGTTCTGTAATTCCCTATATCCGGGATGCGGATTATGGCGAATGGTTAAAGAAACATCTTTTCTACAAACATATTGGCATATACGGTTATAGAACAGATATACTGGTGGAGATTACGAAGCTGCTACCATCTGCTCTGGAAAAGGCAGAGTCCCTGGAACAGCTTCGATGGATTGAAAATGGATATCGTATAAAGGTGGCAGTGACTGAGCATGAGACAATAGGCATCGATACACCTGAAGATATGCAAAGAGCGTTGGAATATTTGAGACGGTCAAGGTAAAAACAATAAACCCTGAGAAATTAATCTCAGGGTTTATTGTTTACTAAAAATACACCTTGTTTTTATTAATTGTATGCAGCAATTTCCTTTTCTGAGTAGGCTCTGCGTTTTGCAAAGAAGAAAATGATAAATGGCACTACTAACAGAACAATTGCCCAGAGGATATTGCTGAAGAGGGACCCTCTTTTCATATTGTTCACATAAATATAGCCCAGCATTCCTTCAATAACCAATACCAATCCAATTATCAGATTGGAGTTATTGGTTGTTCCCATTAAAAAGGTACTATTAAAAAAAAGCAACGCCAATGAGCATTACTATTACCCCCCCGATGTATTTTGCTAACTCTTTCATGTGTGTATAATAATTATGTTTTTGATTTCGTAACGCAAATAAACACAAAATTCAACAAACGAGGAAATTATTTTGCATAAAAATTTACTTTAATCACAAAAATGACCGGGCTGAGCAAATAACTATTCTTTTTTTGTCCTGACAATATGCGAAAATGTTTATTTTTGTAATCGGGAACAGAAAAGATTATAAAAGTTGTGAAAGAGATACTGCGTTTTTTTATATCAATGGATTATTTTCGTGCCGGTATTCATTTTGTTTACTCTTCTAACGGCGCTGATCGTTATAACTATGGCTCCCATTTTCGGGAGCAGGTTCTGGGGGTATTTCCCCCCCCGAAATGGTGGTCGAAGCTTACCTGCCGTCTTGCTTTATGCCGCATTAAAACGAAAGGGTATGAAAATCTCGATCCGCAACAATCCTATGTGTTTATTGCCAATCATCAGGGAGCTTTTGATATTTTTCTGGTTTATGGCTTTTTAAATCAGAATATCAAATGGGTACAAAAACAAAGTTTGCGAAACATCCCCCCCTTTGTGGGATTTGCATCTAAAAAAAAGCAGGACATGTTTTTGTTGATAACTCAACGCTTGCCTCTAGAAAAGCTACAATTGAAAAAGCTAAAGAACAAATTGCCGATGGTTCATCAATGGTTATCTTTCCCGAGGGGGGGCACGTACCGTAACAGGTAAAATGGGGGGGCGCTTCAAAAAGGGTGCTTACCATATTGCATATGATATGAAGCTGCCGATTGTTCCGTTAACTATCAATGGCTCGTATGAAGTTCTGGTAAGAAACTCTTTGCGGTTAAGGCTTTGTAAGAAAATGGAACTTATAATCCATGAACCTATACCTACCGAAAACCTTTCTGAAGCAGACATTCCACAATTGATTGAACGTACAAAAGAGACTATCCATAAGTCATTGTGGGAAAAATATAAATAACAGGAGATAATTTAGTTTGATTTAAAATGCGAGCAATCAGGTATAAACCTATATAAAAAAAAGGAATGGTTGTCTCACGACAACCAATCTTCATTGTTAACCTTAAATCTAATACCATGAAAAACACGTAGCAAAATTACACTTTCCTTTTCTTTTTTTTCCAAATGTTTTGATGAGAAATATCAGTCATTTAAACATATTTAGTATTTGTTTGTCGATAATTGTCAGAGTCCGTGAATTGTTTATTTTTGTTTGCATATTTTGATGAATTGTATTTCTATCCCAATTTTAATTTTAATCGTATATTCGGTTTGCAAAGAAGTTTAGTAGTCCCCCAATTGAACCTGTACCAGCGTCTCGTAGCTCTTTGTTTTCCGCCAAACTGGAGCAGGAAACGTGATCTTCCGGCATTTTTATTTAAAAAAACCACATCCATAAAATCAAAATATCTGAATCCGTTCTCTTCCGCCATTTTCATAGCTGAATATATTGTGAATATTGTAGGATATAGCATTTTGTATCTTTTCGTTTTCCCCCCCCAATAGTAGAGGCAGTACACAGTATTGTTTTTTTTCGAATCCCAAAATGGCTCCTCCTATTATTTTGCCTTGATAACGAGTAATCATTATTTTACCTTTCCCTGTCTTAATGTAATAATGGAAAAAGTTTTCAAAATATTTATATGGAGGGAAGCGTCTCGATATTTTTTTGTTATTGGTATTCTGAATTAGATTGTATATCTCGTGTAAGTTCTCTTCAGAAGTAAACTCTTCCATCACCACGCCCTTTCTTATAGCTTTATTTACCTGATTTTTTTCTCGATGGTGAGAGCTGATCCCATATTTTTCTTTTACGTTGTAAAGAGTTCCTTATGTTAATCCACTTCACCGAGTAGAAATGGTTATCTCTAAAGCCCTTATATCCGAAAATAGCGTTACCCAGATTTTCGTATCGGATCAGAAAAACCTTCTTTCGCACCTCCTTTACAAGTTGTGTTATTAGTAACTCGAATATCTCTATTTGGGGGGGAAGTCCTTCTTCAAAGAAATCGGGTTGTTGGGAGATAAAGCACCGCTTGAATAAAGAACCTCTGAAGAAGTGGTTTATGCGCATAATAATTGCAAACATTGCAGCCACAGGCCTCTCTTTTCAAAAGCAACAAGCATGAAAGGGGGGGTGTAAGTAGGGGGGGAATTTCCATACCAGTCGAATGATGCAGAAAAGTGAAAAAAAATTGCGCTCCTCCAGTGGAGGGAGATCATCCTTTTTATAGTATGTTTTTACATTGTATTTTGTCATGAGAAAAAAAAGACATGTCAATTCCACACATATTAATTATAACAAAAATAATAAAAAAAATCGATACACAATGGTTTTTCATAAGTTATTAAAGCCTTGAGCTATCTGGAAATAAATAGATCCTGGCAATATTTTATCATAAAAAAAGCCGGACTGATAGTTTTTTTATTTCGTATTTTTGTATTCAGCAGATATTAACACAAAAACTTTTATATTTTTATGTCAAAAGAATTCTTGTGACGGGGGGGGAACCGGATATATCGGGTCTCACACAGTGGTAGAGTTGCAACAAGCCGGTTACGAAGTGATTATTATTGATAATCTGTCAAATTCCAATGCCGATGTTCTTGAAGGTATAACGCGAATTACCGGCAAACGCCCTATTTTCGATAAACTAGACTGTACTGATTTTGAGGCGATGAAGTCTTTGTTTAAGAAATATTCCTTCGACGGAATCATTCATTTTGCAGCCAGCAAGGCCGTAGGCGAGTCGGTACAAAAACCGCTCATGTATTATCGCAACAACCTGGTTTCTTTGATCAATCTGTTGGAGTTAATGCCACAATACAACGTCAAGGGAATAGTTTTCTCTTCATCCTGTACTGTTTATGGAGAGCCCGATATAAATCCGATCGACGAAAATGCACCTATTAAACCTGCAGCATCACCCTATGGAAATACAAAACAGATAAACGAGGAGATTATACAGGATTTTGTTCATTCTGGTGCACCCATTAAAAGCATAATCCTTCGTTACTTCAATCCCATAGGTTCTCACCCCTCTGCAGAAATTGGAGAGTTGCCGCTTGGCGTTCCTCAGAATCTGGTTCCTTATATAACTCAGACAGGTATTGGCATCAGGCAGCAGTTAAGTGTCTTTGGTGATGATTATAATACTCCCGATGGAACCTGTATACGTGACTTTATAAATGTGGTTGATCTTGCAAAAGCCCATGTGATTGCTATTGAAAGGATGCTCGAAGATAAATCTGCAGAAAAAGTGGAGATCTTTAATCTGGGAACAGGTAACGGATTGTCAGTGCTGGAGCTGATTCATGTATTTGAAAAAGTATCCGGTGAAGCTTTGAACTACAAGGTTGTAGGACGCCGTGAGGGAGATATTGAACAAATCTGGGCTCAACCCGATAAGGCAAACAATGTGTTGGGATGGAAAGCCAGGGAGACAATTGAAGATACAATGGCATCAGCCTGGAAGTGGCAGCTGAGGTTGCGAGAAAAAGGGGGGGTGATGTGAAACTGATAGTCCCTAAAAGTCTGAATGGTTAATTTCAGACTTTTTTTTATCTATGCCGAAAGAATGGTCAGAAGTAATACTCTATCACCAAATAGTAATCTTCATTTCCGCCTGGGGATTTCTCTATCTCAATCTTATTTCTCTGGCTAACCAGCCTATAGCGGTATATATTTCCTTTTCAGACAGCCCTGACGCTTCGCATAACTGTGATACATTCCACTTCTGGCTGTTATTCAGGAGATTCCAGATTATCCTTGCGTTCGTTCCAATTATTTTTTTTGTTCATCGTCCTACCTCTTTAAAAGATGAAAGAGCTGTACTGTAAAATTCTAAACAGAAAACCGATAATTTGCTCTATGATATCATAAAAACATTTGTAATAAGGATTTTGTTCTTAAATTGATACTGAAAGTGTCTAAAAAGAGAGGAAGATTATCAGATAAAGGTATACAGCAGGTACTGCTACAATAAGGCTGTCTATCCTGTCAAGAATGCCTCCGTGTCCCGGGATAAGTTGTCCGGCGTCTTTTACTGCACATGTACGTTTTATGAGCGACTCAAATAGATCGCCAAGAGTGCCTGACAGGGATACAACAAAGGCAAAACCCATCCAGAAGAAGGTCGAGAATTCTGTATATACGCGGGCATATATAATTGATGCCAGGAGCGTAAAAAGTATACCGGCGATAAAACCTTCGACCGACTTTTGGGAGAGATATGTTCTATTAGTTTGTGTTTTCCGATTATAGATCCAATAAAGTATGCTGCAGTATCGTTTACCCATAGAAAAACAAACAATGCAAGTATGGGAACCCAATCGTATCCGCCCCCCCAGTAAGTTCTGCATGATACGAATAGGAGATAAACATAAGCAGGCTCAGAGGCATTGTTATATATACCTGTCCAAAGACAGAGTAGATGATCCCATGAAGAATATCGTGCCTGCGTATGAATACAGAGGATGCTATAAGAACAAGCATATATAGCATTATCATCACAGGAAGTGCATAGTTGTTTATATTTTCCTGATAAAGGAAGACTGCTACGAATATAAGCAATCCCATCACAATATTGAATATTTTACTTATAGCATGAGAAGTGTCTTTTTCTACCATCCGGTAAAACTCAAATAAACCAGTTCCTAAAATGGCTCCGAAGATGGCTAAAAATGAAAACCTTCCCCCCAATATACCCAAAAGCACGACCAGTATATAGATTATCCCGGCCACTGCACGTGTAATTAAGTTTTTAAGTTCAAATTCAAAATAGTTTTTAAACATGCAAAGATACGGTTTATTTACGGAAAAGTTAAATTCCCAATCTAAAAAGTTCTTTCAATCGCAGATTTGTTTTCTCTGTTACATAGTATTGTCTTACAGGTGCAATTGCTGTATATATGAACGATAATGTCTAATCTTTTTGTTTAGTTATTTCCCCCCCGGCTTCGGAATTTTCTGATGGGGTTTCTTCCGCTTCTTCCCCCCGGCTTCGGGATTCTCTGATGGGGTTTCTTCCGTTTTCTCTTCCTCCTCCAGATCGATGTCGCTTTCCATAAGAATGTTATACCATGAGATCAATTTTTTTTACATCAGAAGCATAGACACTCTCTTTGTTGTAATCCGGAAGGATCTCTTCAAGGAAAGCGAAGAGCTCTTTTGCCGATGATTTGGAGCCAATAGTGACCCTGTTTCCGTTCTCTTTCTCTTTTATCTTTTTTTTAAAACATCCCGCAGGGAACGTCGCTATCCATTGTGTACATCGATACATCGCTCAATGCAACCACTTTTTCATGTGCGTAAACAGGAATGCGTTTACTGTCGTTTAGCGATTCTACAATATTCAGATTTTTGCCGGTTGATATGAGTTTAAACAAGCCGGGACGTCCCGTTACAGATAATATTTTTGATAACATGATAAAATTATGTTCAAAGTTTGCGTTTTTTTAAAATGCAAAAGTAAGCAGACAAAGCCATATTCGCAACTTTTAAAACAAAATGAATTCTAAAAAAAATGGTTACAGATTATACATCAACTGTAACAGTTTTCTAAATTTGTACTTAATACTTCAACTTTTGCTTATGACACTATTTCAGATAAATTTTACTGCTGGCAATGTTTTACATCACGTAAATGCCGGGTTTACATAACGGGCATAATTGTTTCATATGATTCAGATGCTTCGAAAATATATAAATATATGATAACAAGTTATATTCACATCAAAATGTATACATGCGGAACTTAAAATATTTATATAATATTGATTACTTAAGTTTTGTATGTATAAATTAAAACATATACAGCTAAGTATGAGACATATGAAATATTTAGCGTGAACCCATTCGATGAAACAGGCGTGATCTGATAAGCTGTTTGAGCAAAGCAAGTTATTTATCAGATAGCTGCAAATCGGAAAATGGGTCACAAAACATTGTCAGTTTAATATTTAGTTGAATACTTAACATGTGAAACTTGAATTGATTATTTCCTGCCTTTATGAATCAAATATTTTGAAAAAAAGTGATATATTCTCAGGAAATTAGCCTAATTTCGTGTCAACAACAATAAAATAACAGTAATGTATAAAAATTTAGCAATGGTTTGTTTGATTGGTGCTTTGTCGGCTTCTTGCACCGGAAATTGTTCCGGTAAACCCGATGCCACAAAAGCACCACGAAGTGAGAAATCTGTGGTGATGGCAAAAGAGGGTGAAATGTTCCTTCTGGCCGGCACCTACACTTCTGCAGAAGGGAGCAAAGGTGTTTATGTTTACCGGTTCGATACCGTTACAGGCGAATCAGGCCAGATTAGCATGGCAGTTGTGTCAAACCCGTCGTACCTTGTTCTCAGCCCTGACGAAAAGTATGTTTATACAGTGGGAGAGAATGATAAGGGAAACAGCGCAGTCCATGCTTTCGCTTTCGATAAAAAAAACGGTAACCTTACAAATATAAATTCGCAGCTTACCAACAGCGCGGGTCCTTGTTATATTACAATTGACAACAGGGGTAAAAATGTGCATACTGCAAACTATGGCGGTGGCAGCATCTCGTCGTTTCAGGTGAAAAGTGATGGAAGCCTCACACCTGCAACATCGGTGATGTTGTTTGAAGGTTCCGGTCCTGATACAAAACGCCAGGAGAGCCCGCATTTGCATTCTGTGAGATATTCTCCCGACGGGCATTTCCTCTTTGCAACCGATCTGGGGGGGACAGATAAACTGTATCGTTTCAGTGTTAGCGATACCCCCCCGTTCGAAGGGCAGCCATCAATATATGAAAGCAGTTTAACAGAGTTTGCTGCCCCCCCTGCCGGAACCGGTCCGCGTCATTTCGACTTTCATCCTGACGGTGGAAGGTATCTTTACTTGCTGGGTGAGTTGTCTGGTGAGATTATAGTGTATGACTACCATTTCGGAGAGCTTCAACAAAAGCAGGTTATTGCCTCCGACACTGTCGGAGCACGTGGCAGTGCTGATATACATGTTTCTCCGGATGGACGTTACCTTTATGCTTCCAACCGCCTTCAGGCAGATGGTGTGTCCATCTTTTCAATTAATAGCGATGACGGGACACTGGAAAAAGTGGGTTATCAGCCTACAGGTAAACATCCCAGGAATTTCGTAATTACACCTAATGGAAAGTTTCTGCTGGTTGCCTGCAGAGATGATAATGTGATTCAGGTATTTCGTATTAATGAAGAAACAGGATTATTGACAGATATAAACAAGGATATTTATATCAGCATGCCTGTATGTTTGAAGTTTGCTACTTCTGCTGAATAGGTTGGAGGTTATGAATAACATTACACGTACCGGTATTGAAGCTCCAAAGTTAGCCTCCCTAATGAGTCTGTCAAAAACCCTTAACCCAGATTCTAATAGACTGGAACATGCTGATAATAAGTATGTGTTATGTGAATTTTGGAGATAATTGACTTATTTAATGGGACTCATAAATGATTTTGGTTATTTATTTAGTTTTATTTGTAATGTTGAGTCTGCTCCGAAAACCCCAAAACCCGATTTCAGAAGGTCGCAACTCGCAGAAAATCAATGGCGCTCTTTGCGGAATTTTCAGCAAAAAAAGACTTATCGGAGGGGACTCAATGTTTTTGATATGATCAACATAAATATTCCGGCAATCATTAGCCATAAAAGCTGACGCCCCCCCTTCTTATAAGAGTGACTACAAGCCATATTTCGTTACTTACAATTCCTATGACATCCAACATTACTTTGTTGCCATACTCTTCTACGCCTATCTGCCCGGGAACAATAGCTCCTGCAGCTTTAAACAACATCACCCCCCATCTCTACTGCCGAGGCTTGAATGATGGATATCTCCATACCCATCATGTTTAGAATAATGTAAAATTCAGCTGCACCAAATAACCAGTAAATAATGCACATGAGAAATGCCAAAAAGAACTTCATCTTGTTTTCGTGGAAAAAAAATAGAAGAGGCCTCGTTCATTTCATAAGCGGAAGTAATTAGGTTATCTGAAAAAAACTGGCCAGCCGGTTTTTTTTCTTCAGGTTCTCCATCGTTTTACCAATGAAAAGTTTCGGATGTACTAGAAAGCGCATTACCTGATGTGCCATTAAAAGTGGCAGTGCTGACACAATAATAACCATAAGCACATTCCTGCTGTTTAATATATGTCCAAGGGTAAGATACATCATGGTGACTACACCCAGAAAGAGTCCCGAGAAAATAATCAGAACCCTCTGCAGCAGGATGGAACTAATTCCATGCTTGGCAGAGACTCCTTTCTTGGCAAGTATGATAGCTTTCAGGCTCTCACCTGCAACTATGCTGGTTGGATTAAAAAAAAGATAGCATCTCTCCAACATGCCTGTACATGAACAACTCTATAAAAGGCACTTTTTTTTGCCCTCATTACCCATACACAACCTCCATGACAGAGTAGAGGAGATATAGGCGCAGAGAGACGCCGTAATAACTCCGGCAAACATCCCTGGCATTTCACTTAAATAGTTTTGAGTGATTTGAAATCAATTGAACATACAAATCTCGCTATCAAAAGTGAAACTGTTACAAGCAATACCGCTATTAAATATGGCTTATATTTTTTTTACAAAATCAATCATCTCATAAACTTTTCAAGGATATCTGTTAGAAAAACCGCTGACTTTCATTGTAGCTTTTTCAGCTTCGTTTTAGGATATCCTATCAAAAAGAGAGGATTCAAAAAAAATCTGACTTTTCCATTATTAAAGTACCAATAAAATGTTGATAGCCACCTTTTATAATATGTTATTTACCAATGGAGTTGTTCTTCTGAATTGCTAAGGTACAATATTATAATAAACCAGCAAAAAGTACTTTAAAGAATTGATATGCTTAAATTAAATGACCAGATAAATATCATTTTATAACAATGTTAAATAAAACATTATATCGTTTTTCTATTTACAGTAATATTTATCAACTTCCCTCTAAAAGTCTATTTAATTGCAATCGGGTCATAACAGATTTTGATATTGAATACATTATAAATAATCATTTTAGATATTTGTTTTTTTTATTAGCAGACTCATTTTATATAGATTCTAATTTCATTTCAGAATGCTTTTTTTTAACGTTTCAAGTCTCTAATTATTCGTTTGGATGTCTTTTCTGAACCAGGAGTTATTTCTCATACTATTTTTGTATCGTCAACCTTTATTAGAAAGATTGAGAAGACATCTAAAAATTAAATAATTAAGAAATGAAGAAAAAAAACAATTTTATTAAGCTTAATTGCCCTTATAACCATAGGGACAACAAGTGTAAAAGCTCAAACACCTATATATTGGGGGGGTGTGAAGGGTGAAATGAATATGTCGAATTTTTTTTGCTAAGCGATTTTAAAACGCTTAAGAGTAGAATGAAGGTAGGTCCAAATTTAGGTGGGTTTATGAGAGTAGAATTGAATGAAAATTTTGCAATTCAGCCTGAACTTTCTTTTTTTCTATAGAAATTCAAAAATGAAAATGAAAGTTGACTCAGATAAAAAAAAGATACATTCCAGCAGTGGGGAATGCAGCTTCCTATATACGCTTTGGGACAGTATAAAGCATATAACGGTTTATTCTACGGAGGTATTGGGCCGTTTGTGGGATTGGGCTTTGATGCAACTCTCGATGACCTTGACATAGACTTATACAAAAAATCTGCGGATAAAACTCCTATGAAACGCTGGGACTTTGGTCTCGGACTCCTACTGGGATATGAGTTTGACAATGGTATACAAGTGAACGCAGGATATCAGATCGGACTGGTTAATCAGGTGGACGATTTATCTGGATTGAAAGATGTAATCAGCGGTACAGACGATGCCAAAATGAAAACTCAAACTGTGAACCTGGGGATAGGATTTCGTTTTTGATAATATAAGGATATTTAACTAAAAGAGATTGTCTCATAATCCAGCAATGATTGCCGGAAATAAAACCTGTTTAATTATAGGCTTGAAGAAAACTGAGTGACGACGTAGAGGTGAGCCGTAGTTTGATTCAGGTGAATAAATGAGACAATCTCCTCGAACAAACACCTTCCTTTTTTTGATCCCGATGAACATCCGCATGACAGATGTTTATCGGGTCTTTTTCTCTCTTTTCTGTATATTTGCAAGTCTGTTATAAAAGTAACAGCAATTGAAAAAAATGAAACTACGAAAAGAACGATTTTTTTATACTCAATTACGATAAAAAAAACGGCACTAACCGCTTCTATCGTAATAAGTTTTATACTGGCGTTTGTCATGTTGTCGTCATCGATGTATTACGCCATATCTTTAGATAAAACAGCAGAGTGGGGGGGTTGATTGATATTATCACTCCGGAGTCTGTTGTAACTCTTTTATTCAATACTCTGTTTTTCTATTTTCTTTTTCGTGTGCAATTTTGGGCGGTAACGCATTTCCTTGACAGGCCGTATAAAATGTGGCTGATCTTATTAGGACTTTTTGTGGTTATTATATTCTTGAGTCCACTTTTTCACAGATGCAGTGGTGGTGGTTTCGCGATGAGGTATCACCCAGAGCCTATTCAACGCTTCACTATGTTAAAGACCTGATTATACTTATCATATCTTTCCTATTCACGTTATTGATTTATTTTATCAATCAGAACCAAATGAGGGTGACAGAAAATCAGCATCTTGTTTTCGAAAATCTGCAAAACAGGTACAATGCACTAAAGAACCAGACCGATCCGCACTTTCTTTTCAATTCGCTTAATACGTTGAACGGGCTCATCGGATATGATGATCAACGTGCCAGTGATTATTTAGAACAACTCTCCAATGTTTTCCGTTATACAATGCAGAACAAGGAGGTGTCAAAATTGTCCGATGAGTTGGAGTTTGCAGAGGCATATATATATATGATGAAGATACGATATAACGATGGTTTGGATGTTCAGATAAGTATTGAAGATGATAAAAGGGTATTATATTATACCGTCAGGACTTCAAATACTTATTGAGAACGCCATTAAGCATAATGTTATTAGTCGGAAAAACCCTCTCCGTATTGTTATTGAAAGCCTGGATGACAATAAAGTACGAGTGAAAAATAATCTTCAGATAAAAACGGGGGATAGATCGAGTAACGGTTTAGGGTTGACCAATCTTAACGAGCAATACCGTTTGATGTTCGGGAAAGAGATTATTGTATATTATTCAGATGAAACGTTCTCCGTTGAGATTCCTCTTATAAAAGATATAAATATTTATAGACGAAAATTAAACCACATTTAATGAAAGTAGTAATAGTAGAAGATGAGTTTGTTGCTGCTCGAAACCTGGAGCGGATGATTCATACTGTGGATGGAAATATGGAAATATTGACTGTGCTGCAAAGTGTTGAGGAGTGCATTGAGTGGTTCTCGATTAACTCTTCTCCCGATGTTGTTTTTATGGATATTCATCTGGCCGATGGTGATGTTTTTTTTCGGTTTTTGATAAGATTGAGGTCCACAGCCCGATTATATTTACTACCGCGTACGATGAATACGCATTAAAAGCATTTGAGGTCAACAGCATCGACTATTTGCTGAAGCCAATAAACAGGCAGAATCTCGAGAAGGCACTGAACAAGCTCAAGTCATTTACATTCAAACAAAACAACACGGAGCTTGTCTCACAAATTGTGAGCTCAATACATGAAGCCAAAAGCTTATATAAGAGGCACTTCCTTATTCCTTATAAAGATAAGCTAATCCCGCTGTCGGTCGATGAAATTGCATATATATATACCGAATATAAAATAACATCAATTGTTTGTTTCAATCGAAGAACTTATACTCTTGACAGCTCGTTAGATGAATTAATGAGTCACTTGAATCCTGCTCATTTCTTTCGTGCCAACAGGCAATACATTGTATCTCATTGCGCCATAGTCGATATGTCGGTTTGGTTCGGAGGCAAGCTTGCGGTAAATCTTTCGGTGCAAACGCCTGAACGAATAATTGTAAGCCGTGCACGAAACAAGGAATTTAGAAACTGGTATATGGATAATGCCACATGATTTCTTTTCTCATCCCGTTTTCCTCCTGTTCATACATAACATAAATCCTTCAGGTAGTCCTTTTTCCCTTTATTATTGTAAAGAAACATCATTGTCAGTTAAATTCATCTATCTTCACAACTGGCGGTACTTAAGTTCCAAATGAGCAACTCTTCGTTCATAAGGAAGAGTGATGACTTGTAGATCTGAAAATTTAGGTAAGGCAAATATATGTTTTTCGATTTCAAATCACTTTTTTTGTGATACTTTATTGCTCTAAATCCAGAGGATCAGAAAGAGGGATAGGATCTTACTCAGGGTAAAGCAGTGTTAATGGCTGCTATTTAGAAAGAGGTAATTTTTCAACAAAAATGACGCTTCAGGATGCATTTATGCCGCTTGGGTACTGAATTTGCACCTCTCAGCATTTTTTTTAGGATCATTTCGAGCTGTTATGTTATAATTTTACAGCCGTAAATGTAGAAAGAAAACAACAGCTAAAACAGATGAAAATAACAATTATGAACCCATACAAACAGCAATTTACCTGTTTGCTGATACTGATAACACTCTTTGTCCCCCCCTCTCTCTCTGCACAGCAAAACTCACACTCGATGAGTGTCGTACGATGGCGCTTAAACAGAACAGAGAGGTACGTATTGCACAAAACGAGTCGAAGGCAGCCGAATCTGCCAGGAAATCAGCGCAAACACATTACCTTCCAAAGATTAACTTCGGTGGTGCATGGTTGCATTCCGGTAAGTCTATTCAACTGCTTGAGAACGATCTGTTTCTACCGGTAGTTCCTTTTAACACCATAGATCCCGCGACCGGGAAGTTTAAACCTGAAGCATTAAAAGATCCTGAGACTGCTATGAATGCACTTGTCATCAATCCTCAAACGGGAGCACCCATGGTTGATCAGGCGGGGAATCCAATATTCAAGAATTATGCATTGCTACCTTCCGATAAACTTGTTTTTGATAATAAAAACAGTTATTTCGCCCGCTTCAACGTTAATCAGCCGCTTTTTACAGGCTTTAAAATTACTGAAGCGAATCATATTGCCAAGCGAGCCGAAAACATTGCAAAAGAGAAAGAGGTGCTGACAAGGGCTGAGATTCTCGCCAGGACCGATGAAGCCTTCTGGCGTGTGGTGTCGGTTCAGGAGAAGCTGAAGCTTGCAAACGCTTATGAAGCATTGCTCGACAGGCTTGTCACAGATCTCCAAAATATGTATGCCGAGGGTATAATTACAAGAAACGATGTATTGAAAGCCCAGGTAAAACAAAACGAGGCAAAGCTGAAAACATTGCAGGCCGAAAATGGCGTTGCACTCTCAAAAATGGCGCTGGCACAGATTATTGGGATAGATGATGACGCTATAGAAATTAACTCAGATAATATTGAAGAGCCGCCTGTTGAAATGCCGTTATCATTCATGCAGGAGATCTCTCCTGATAACAGGGCTGAAATATCAATGCTAAAGGAGAAGACAGCCATTATGGAATCGAAAAAAAATATTGAACGTTCAAAATTTATGCCTGATGTTATGCTCACCGGTGGTTATGGCTGGATGAATCCCAATCCCTACAAAGGGTTGAAAAGTGAGTTCGGTGGAAATTGGAATGTTGGGGGGTCGTGGTGTCGATACCAGTTTTTACATGGGGGGGTGAACGCCGTCACGATCTGCATGCTGCTAAACTGAAAATGGAGAATGCGCAGTTTGAACTTAACGAAGCCCGTGAAAGATAGACCTGCAAATCCGGCAGAATCGTTATCGCTACAGCGAGGCATTGAAAAAAAGCTGAGATGACAGGGCTCTCAAGAGAGCAGGCTGAAGAAAATATGCGTATTACAAAAGAAAACCTGATGGAAGGACGAAGCCGTCTGACTGAACTGCTTGAAGCTCAGTTGCAGTGGGAGAATGCCTCCTCGGAACATATCGATGCACTTGTTGAGATAAGAACAACTCTCCTGGAATTGGATAAATCAACAGGTGAGATCTACAATTATCAATATTAATACTTTTTTTTGTTCCATTTTAAACTTCAGAGTTGTAATAACACGGATCTGTATCAGAGGGCTCCTGCAAAGGTGTATGAAAAATGTCTGCTTAATTCCTTATACATGTGATAATAAAAATTCATAAATGGATTTAAGGCAGGAGCCGGGAAGATGGAACTCCGTATTTATATGATAACAACCCTTTAAACAAATAATATACATTACAATGATGCAACTGACAAATAAAATTGCTTATACAACCTGTCTGCTCGCCCTTTTAGCTAGCGGATGCGGAAAAAAACAACAGAGAACAGCGATAAAGCTGCAACTTCGGCAACTGCAACTAAAGTAACCGTTTATGTTGCCAAAGAGATGGATTATGTACCTGTGCTGAATTTTACAGGAACGGCAGAAGCAAACAGGGAGGCTAACTTGGGAGCTTCAATCCCGGGACGGTAGAGAAGATTCACTTCACCAAGGGCAGTTATGTCCCTGAAGGGGGGGCTGTGATAGCCGAGATGTCAGACGAAATGCTTATTCAGGCTCAAATTGAGCTTGAAGCGATCCGTAAGGATTTTGAACGAATAAGCCGTCTGAGAGAAAAAGAGAGTATAAGTGTCATGGACTATGACCATATAAAGGCAAAGTTTGACGCATCTCAAACAAAAGTAAACATGCTGAAAAAGAATACATCTATTACTGCACCGTTCGGAGGTGTATTAACCGATATAACTGTTGATGAGGGGGAGAATTATTCTTTTGTGCCTTCTATAAGCTCCGATCTAAAGGTACAGAGCGGTATAGCTACCATACGCCAGCTCAATCCTCTGAAAATTTCTATAGAGGTGAACGAAAAAGAGATCGTTTTAATCAGCAGGGGGGGCAGCATGCGGATGTGTTGTTTGATGCATATCCCGGTGAACTTGTTTCGGGGAAGGTGAACTACATTTCACCAGTTTTGTCGCCGACAACCCGCACTGCAACAGTTGAGGTAACTATTCCAAACAGAGAGATGAAACTGAAACCCGGAATGTTTTGCAGGGTTTCAGTCTCCATGCCGCAGTCAAAAGGTGTATTTGTACCCGTAAATGCACTATACAGACAGCAGGGAACCGGCGAAGACTACCTCTTTATCGTTACAGATGAAAATAAAGTAACCCGCCGCAGAGTAACCCGAGGAGAGTCTAAAGAGAATTTTATACGTATTCCCGAAATCAAGGTTAACGAATCTGTCGTTATTGATGGGAAAAATAAATTGAACGAAGGTTCACCCATTGAAATAGTTAATAGCTAACAGTGAGTTTATACTTCTTTTGATAATCTAATAAACAACATACAAATGAAATTACCTGAAATAGGTGTAAAAAGACCTGTGGCAACCGCTATGATATTCATAGCTATACTTCTGCTTGGAGTAGTATCGCTCAAGATGTTGCCGCTTGACCTCATGCCTGAAATGGAGTTCCCCCCCTCCATAACGGTGATTACCGTATATCCCGGTGCCTCGGCAAACGAGGTGGAAGAGCAGGTCTCAAAGCCGTTGGAAACCGTGCTATCTGCCGCAGAGTATCTGACGGAAATTAAATCTACATCGAAAGAGAATGTATCATTCATTCAACTAAGTTATGAGTGGGGGGGAGGCGATGTTACCTCCGCGGCAAATAATGCACGTGACCTTATAGAGTTGGCAAAGAGCCGTCTTCCTGTAGCAGCACAGCAACCAATTATCTACAAGATTAACTCCTCAATGATGCCAGTGCTTGTGTATGCTATTAATGCCGATGCTCACTACAGTGGCATTGAACATATTGTAGAGGAGGACATAGCAACTGTATTGCGCAAGGTAGATGGAGTGGGTACAGTACTTTATCTGGGCCAGCCGGAACGTGAAATTAAGGTATCTATCAACCCGCAGCAGATGAAGGCATACGGGCTGTCAACATCACAGATATCATCAATGCTCAAGGCCAACAATATTAATGTCCCTGCCGGAAACATCAATTTGGGAGTTTACGATTTCTCTGTTCGTGTGCCGGGGAAGTTCGAAACGGTTGATGAAATAGGCAATACGGTATTAAAAGCGTTCAACGGTAAGGTTGTCAGGCTTAAAGATGTTGCCGTGGTTGAAGATTCATTCAAGGAAAAAGAGTCGTTTGCCCGTAATCACGTTGGTGAGGGAGTGGCATTGATGGTACAGAAACAGTCCGGCGCAAACACCGTTGATGTGGTTCATGCGGTCCGTGATAAGATGAGAGAGCTTCAAAAACAGCTACCCGACGATTTTCAGGTGCATGAGGTATTAAGCTCTGAAGAGATCGTAACCGGTTCTGTTAACAACCTAACCTCTTCTATTTGGTACGCCCTTATCTTTGTAACGCTGGTTGTTCTTATGTTTCTGCGCGAGTGGAAATCGAGTTTTATTGTTTTCATAACCATGCCGGTGTCACTGATTTCCGCTTTTATAGCGATGTATATTATGGATTACACCATCAATATATTTTCTCTGATGTCGCTTGTTATCGCCATAGGAATGGTGGTGGATAATGCCATTGTGGTACTCGAAAATATTACTCAGCATATTGAAAAGGGAGCCGATCCAAAACAGGCTGTCATCTTTGGAACATCGGAGATGGGCATGGCTATTGCAGCTTCAACGGCAACTACCCTGGTGGTGTTTCTTCCTCTTCTTTTTATGGAGGGCATTGTCGGGATAATGTTTAAACAGCTAGCCATTCTTACGGTTGTTTGTATGACTATGTCGCTGTTTACGGCACTCACACTAACTCCGATGCTTTCGTCGCAGCTGCTGAAAAGAGCTCCTCGCGGTAATGAGGCAAAACGTCGTTCAAAATTGTATATTGCCAGTGAGAAGATTTTCAGCAATATTGAAGAATGGTACAAAAAAAGTACTTGGATGGGCTGTTTTTCATAAAGGGCTTACGCTGGGTATAGCACTATTTGTTTTTGTTGTAACAATGTGGTTAGGTAAGCGAATAGGTACCGACTATATTCCCGATTTTGATGCGGGAACGGTATCGGTGGTCTTCAAGACCGAAGTGGGTACAGCTGCAGAACAAACAGACAGTGTAGGGCAGCAGATATTGAAAATCCTGCTCGATGAGATTCCTGAAATGGCTGATGGAGCCATCGCCGCCATCTCGGGGCAGACACGTGATGGTGTGCTCACGACCGTTGGCTTTAAAGAGGGTAAAAACGTGGGTACGGTACTGTGTCACCTTGTACCTGTTGATAAAAGGAGTCGCTCTGCCGGCGAAATAGCCGATGCTATTCGTGATCGTGTGGAAGCTATACCGCAAATAGATGAGGTGAGTGTTCAGGGTGGTAGTGCATTGGCTACTGCCGTAACTGGAAATAAAAAACCTATTGAAATTATTGTTTCCGGCAACGACCTGGAGCAAATAAAGGCTGTGGCACTTGATTTTGAGGAAAATGAAAGCCGAGAATTCGTTTACAGATGTTACAACCACTGTAGATCCGGGTAAACTGGAAGTTCAGGTACGTGTAGACAAGGAAAAGGCATCGCAGATGGCACTGAATGTTGCCATGGTCGGATTACAGGTGCGTCAGAACTTGTTTGGTACAGAATCGGGCGACTTTACAGAAGAGGGAAACGATTACGAAGTAGTTATACAATATGCGCCGGAGTTTCGGAATGAAGTATCTAAGCTCAATGAAATGCAGATTACCAACCTGCTGGGTCAGCAGATTCCCCCCCTTTCGTCAGTAGCCGACATAGTGGAAGAGAGCGGCCCTATTGAGATACAGCGTCTTTCACAGGAGAGATATGTGAAAGCTGTCGCTAATTTGAACGAAATATCTCTGGGTGAAGCCACTCAGCTGGCTGAAAACTGATCGCTGAAACCACTGTACCTGAGGGTGTAACTGTTGAGATAGGTGGCAGGTAGATGACCAGTCATCATCATTTCAATCACTCTATCTGATTTTCTTTTAGGTATCGCTCTTGTATATATGGTGATGGCGGCCCAGTTTGAATCGTTTAAAGACCCCCCCTTCATAATCCTTTTTGCAATTCCATTTACCCTTGTGGGAGTTATCCTGGCATTCTTTATCACTAATATCACGTTGAGTGTTGTAACCTTTATCGGGCTTATTATGCTTGTAGGGATTGTGGTGAATAATGGAATTGTGTTGGTTGACTATACCAACATGTTGCGTAAGAGGGACTATTCACTCCGTGACGCAGTGATGGAGGCGGGCCGTTCGCGTCTTCGCCCCCCCGTGCTGATGACCTCGCTTACTACCATTCTTGGCATGTTGCCAATGGCACTCAGTACAGGAATGGGAAAAGAGATGTATGCCCCCCCGCTTGGGATCACGATTATTGGCGGACTGTTTATTTCTGTATTAACTACCCTGATTATGGTACCAACAATGTATGCCACTATCTATCACCGTACACTGATTAGTGATCGTACTCTTGTCCGGTTGAGGAAGAAACTGAATAAATCTGAAGGGAACAGTAAAAATTAATAAGGTCAATTGTAATTTATAATCTTTTTTTTAGCGGAAGTCGGCAACAAGTCGTCTCCCGCTATCAATACCAATCATAGTTTTGAATATGAAGTTTATCTATATCACATGTAATGTAAGTATGCTGGAGACCCTGACACTTTTACTTGATGAAAAGGAGTTTGCCGATTATCAGGTAATTGAGCAGGTAACAGCAAAGAGTCGCTGGGGTGAACCACGGCAAAATACTCCTGTATGGCCCGGCTATAACTCTGCTATTGTTGTGCAGGAGGCTGATCCGGCGAAAGCGGAAGAGTTGATAAATGAAATTAATAAGATGAATGCTGCAGCGTTCAACAATGGTGAACTGGTAGCCGCCTATATGTGGGGCATAGAAGAATATGTCGAGGTAAAATCGGTTGAATGATCGGTCGGAGGCAAAAATGTAAAACATATCAGGTGAGGGAATATGCTCAAAAAAAGTGCAGTTTCCTCACCTGCGTTTTAAAGGTGCAATTGTTTATAATTCTCCCAACAGCTCAATTTTATTGATATTGAATGGTGTGGCTTGATAAACAAAGTAATTCAGCCAGTTAATATATAAAAGATTTGCATGAGAACGCCACTGAACCATAGGTGGTTTTTTTCGGGTCATTGTCTCTATAATAATTTACAGGTATTGTTACGTTGTTCATCTTTTTCATATCGCGGGTATATTCATTGTGCAGGGTAAGGGGTGAATATTCGGAATGGCCGGTTACATAAAACTCCCTTCCTCCACGGGAACAGATAATATAAACACCTGCCTCTTCAGATTCAGATAGGATAGTCAGCTCCGGATGAAGACTGATTTCGTCGGCATTGATAGTTGTATGGCGGCTGTGAGGCGCATAGAATTCATCGTCGAATCCGCGGAACAGAGGAAAAGAGGGATCGTTGATCGTGTGGCTGAAAACTCCAAACAGCTTTTTCTCAAGAGGGAATTTGTTGATTCCGAAGAAGTGATATAAAGCAGCCTGGGCACCCCAGCATATGTAAAAGGTTGAGGTGACATGTTACGGGCCCAGTCCAGTATATTCGTAAGTTCATTCCAGTATTTAACCTCCTCAAAAGGCATCATTTCTACCGGAGCACCGGTGATAATCATCCCGTCGTAGTATGCGCTCTTTATTTTTGAGAACTTGGTATAAAAAGACATCAGATGTTCAATGGGTGTATTCTTGGGGGGGTATGTGTTGATAACCCCCCCAGAAACTCAATTTCAATTTGAAGAGGAGAGTTTGATAGCAGCCGTATAAGATCGGTTTCTGTGGTGATCTTTAACGGCATAAGGTTTAAAATTAGTATTTTAAGCGGACGTATGTCTTGTGTGGAAGCACGAAGGTCATCCATCACGAAAATGTGTTCCTTTTTTTAATATCTCTATTGCAGGTAATTTATCGGGTAAATTCAGAGGCATAATTCAATTTTTAATAATGCAAAGAACGGTTACTTCATTGCTACTTGCTTCAGGCCTTTTTTTAATATGATAAGTTCTCCCCAATAACCTTGAATGTTAGGAGTAAAAATATATAATGTTTTGATTATCAATATGTATATTGGCCTGCTTCCAATTAAAGAGATTTCTCTTAGGAGACTCGTTGAGAAAAAGTAAAGATCTACAATAACACGATTTCTTCTTTTTTTTAATTTTTAATTCGCAGTAGTGGCACTGAAGCTCCACTTTTTCCTTATCGATTACGTGAAACCTAGTTTTCATCGGTTCGTTGTTTGTGATGCATTTCGGGTTGTTACATACAACAATTTCTACGATTTCATCAGGAAGGGTAACTTTTTTTTCTCTACTACCTCGAAGTTTCTTATTATGTTTAAATTTACATTCGGTGCTATCAGAGCTATACGATTTATTTCGTCTTCCCTAAAGAACTTATCGGAGACTTTTATAATCCCTTTTTTTTGCCCATCTTGTTGCTTCTTAGGTTGTTCCCGATGGTTATCCTGTTTTTCAGTTTTTCCAGCTTGAGCAGAGAAACTACCTTGAATACGGCTTCGGTGGGTATATGATCGATGGCGGTTCCGTTCTCGAGTGCCGCAACTTGCAATTCTTTTCTCATAATCTATTTGGGTTTATTATTTAACTTCGATTCCCATCAAATCGCAAATGATCGCCTGACGTATATACATCCCGTTTTTAGCCTGTTGAAAATAGTAGGCTTTAGGGTTGTCGTCCACATCCTGGCTTATCTCCTTTACACGGGGGGGAAGCGGATGCATCACCCGCAGGTTCTCTTTGGAATCATTAAGCATTTTGTTATGCAGTATATAGACGTTTTTTTTACCTTTTCGTACTCCATAAGGTCGGTAAAACGTTCTTTCTGTACCCGTGTCATATATAGTATATCGGCACTGTTGATCGATTCGGAAGAGAAGTCTGTATATTCTCTGTATTCAATATTTTATTATCGCAAAATGCTTTGTACTTTTCCGGTATATGCAGCTCCTCAGGTGCCACGAAGTTGAATTTAGGATTAAAGTATGATAATCCCTGAATGAGTGAGTGTACCGCTCGCCCGTACTTGAGGTCTCCCACGATAGTAATTGTTAGATTCTCAAGAGATCCTTGTGTTTCGTAAATCGTGAAAAGGTCAAGCATCGTTTGTGTGGGATGCTGATTGGATCCGTCACCTGCATTGATAATTGGTACAGGTGATATCTCAGATGCATAACGCGCCGACCCCTCAAGGTGGTGGCGCATGATAATGATGTCGGCATAGTTACCCACCATTATAATGGTGTCTTTCAGCGATTCACCTTTGGTTGAACTGCTGGTAGCCGAATCAGAAAAACCAATTATTCGTCCACCCAGCCTGTTGACAGCTGTTTCAAAACTGAGACGTGTACGTGTGGAAGGTTCAAAGAATAATGTGGCACATACCCTTCCCTTTAGCAGGCTACGATTTGGATTTTGTTTGAACCGGGATGCACTCTCAAGAATACGAAAAATATCATCCTGGTCATAATCGCCAATATTTACAAAACTTTTTGGGCTCATCTTGCTTATTTTACGTGATAGGTGTAATTTACCGGCAAAAGCAGGTAAACACAGGGTTGTAATTTGTTTAACAGACCTCCAGATCTACATCGAACAGCTCATGCCAGGGTAATCCCTGTTTTTGAGTTGTTCCATGAAAGGATCCGGATTGAACTCTTCTACATTGAATACTCCCGGTTTCTTCCATATACCCTGTAGAAACATCATGGCACCGATGGTTGCTGGAACGCCTGTGGTGTAACTGACTCCCTGAGCCCCCCCGGTCTCTTTGTAAGCCTCTTCGTGGCTGCAATTGTTATAGACGTAATAGGTGCGCTCTTTGCTGTCTTTTAGTCCGCGAATACGGCATCCGATAGAGGTCTGGCCCGTATAATTTTCTCCCAGCTCACCGGGATCGGGGGGGAGCACTGCTTTCAGGAACTGAATTGGAACAATCTTCTGCCCGTTGTATTCCACTTCATCAATTCGTGCCATACCGATATTCTGTATAACACGCAGGTGAGTTAGGTACTCCTGCCCGAATGTCATCCAGAAACGGGCTCGCTTGAGGGTAGGAAAGTTTTTTTTACAAGCGACTCCAGCTCTTCGTGATAGATCAAGTATGATTCTTTTGGCCCGATATCCGGGTAGGTGAGAGTCCTGTTGATCTCATGCGGTTCTGTTTCCACCCACTGGCCGTTATCCCAGTATTTCCCTTTCTGTGTAACCTCCCGAATGTTGATTTCGGGGTTGAAGTTGGTGGCAAACGCTTTGCCGTGATCGCCTGCGTTACAGTCCACGATATCCAGATAATTAATCTCATCGAAATGATGCTTGGCCGCATAAGCAGTGAATATGCTTGTTACACCCGGGTCGAACCCGCAACCAAGGATAGCTGTAAGTCCCGCTTTCTCGAATTTATCTTTATAAGCCCACTGCCATTTGTATTCGAACTTAGCCACATCCTTAGGTTCATAGTTGGCTGTATCAAGATAATTCACGCCACACTCAAGGCAAGCATCCATAATGGTAAGATCCTGATAAGGAAGTGCTACATTAATTACTATCTCTGGTTTAAACTCATTAAATAATGCAACCAGTTCTGACACTTTGTCTGCATCAACTTTTGCAGTTGTTATGGTAACGCCTGTTCTGCGTCTCACATCTTCGGCAATAGCATCACATTTGCTTTTGGTGCGGCTCGCCAGCATAATTTCAGTAAACACATCGTTATTTTGTGCCACCTTGTTGGCAACCACCGTTCCCACACCTCCGGCGCCAATAATAAGTACTTTTCCCATATTTTCGTTTATAATATTATTTGTCAAATCCAGCTCTATTTACCATAGAGCTTTACACCGGCACATCGTTAACCTGACAGTACTCTTTACGGACTGTTATTTGCAGAGTGGCAGTATAGCCCTCACCCCCCCTTTCCGTATCGTACAGATACCGTTCTCGTAGGCTGTTATTTGCAGAGTGACAGTATAACACCCTTGCCCTATAACTGTTATTATAACGGTTGCTTGACGCCCGATTTACCGCAAATATACAATGAATCTGTGAAACAGAGTTGCTTTGTGTTTAAAATTTGCAATTTTGAGTAAGTCTTCAAAAAATCGTATCTTTGTATGTAGAGTATAAATAGATAGAGTACGGTATAATTGTTTCCGATATATTCGGCTATATTGTGTGCAGCAGGTTAATATTTTTGTATTCTGTTTTGCGAGCATGTGTATAATTATGCATTTATGTCTCGTATGGAGAAACCGATCAAGAAGCAGAGTTGTAATTTGCTGCCTTTTCTGATGCATCAGCTTATTTTTTTCTTATAGCGTTTAAAAATTGGATTTTATATCGATTAAATTTTTTTTACCTTTGTCTGTTGAAGTATATTATGTGGAAAATCCGAACAAAAAAAAGGGTTATCGGTGAAAATGATGGGTACGCACTATAGGATATTACTTTCAATTTGTTGAAATGGTTTCATACTTTTTTTGTGATGTAATATATCTTGCAATAATGCTTAACTATCTTAATAATAAAAAAATAGTACAAATGAGTAAGCTTTACAGCGTTTTTACAGGGACAGGGAGCTATGTGCCTACAAAGCAGATCACAAACGATTATTTTCATACTTATGAGTTTTTTTGACTCACAAGGTGAGAAGCTGCCTACACCAAATGAAGAGATCACAAGAAAATTTGAAGAGATTACTACTATTGCCGAGAGAAGGTACGCCGAAGATGATCAGGTAACAACCGATCTGGCGCTTATAGCAGCGCAAAGGGCACTTGAAGCTTCGGGAGTTGACAAGGAAGAACTCGATTATATAATTTTCGCTCACAATTTCGGGGGGGAGACACTTAAAATAATGTGCGGATAGATATATTGCCAACGATGGCGTCACGTTTGAAAAACAAGCTGGGTATCGAAAATCCTTTTTCTGTGGCATACGACACTCTGTATGGCTGTCCCGGATGGATACAGGCAGTAATTCAGGCCGACTACTATATACGCTCAGGGGATGCAAAAAAAGATTTTGGTGGTAGGCGCTGATGTATTATCACGGATAGCTGATCCGCACGACCGTGACAGTATGATATATGCTGATGGCGCGGGAGCAGCAATTATGGAGGCACGGGAGAGTAGCTCACCCATAGGAATTATTGGACACAACTCACGCAGTGATGCCCTCAATTATGTGAATATGCTCCATATGGGATACTCATATAATCCAAAGCTGGCAGAGAAGAAAGATTATTACCTTAAGATGAACGGCCGCCGTTTATATCAGTACGCTCTTGAGAATGTACCGAAAACGGTTAAAGCCGGCCTGGATAAGCTTAAACTACACATATCTGAAATAAGTAAGGTGCTTCTTCATCAGGCAAACGGGAAAATGGATGATGCTATCCTGCAACGCCTGTTTAAGCTATACAATATAAAAGATGTGCCAAAACCATTATGCCGATGACCATCTCATGGTTAGGCAACTCTTCGGTAGCAACCGTACCTACACTGTTAGATATAATTACCCGCAAGAAGATGAACGGTCATGAATTGAAAAGCGGCGATAATATTGTACTTGCCTCGGTAGGAGCGGGAATGAACATCAACAGCATTGTTTATAGAATTCCCTGAGATGATTGCCTAAAGCAGATGGTATAGTTATAAACAGTAATAAATATTCACCCTTGCATACCTATGCATGGGGGGGTTTTTATTTTCCTGACAGGTGATACCTGTAAACATTTGTTTCACGCTGTTCGAAACCCAACTTTTGATACAACCTGTTGGCTGATTCTCGACCGATAGCCGATGTAAGATCCACTTTCTTCGCCCCCCCTTTGTCGCGGGCAACCTGCAGTGCGTGCCATATCAGGGCAGTAGCAACCCCTTTCCCGCGAGAGTTTTCATTCACTATAACATCTTCAATCCAAACCTTCAATCCCGATGGGATACGGTAAAAACGAGTGTAAGGGTGCCGATCACTTCATCTTCCCCCGGTAGCAACAAAAAGATAGGTATCTTCCTTACTAATCACCATTTCCAGTTCTTCACAAGAGGGGGGGTATTCCTCCTTGCCGGTCAGCTGAGGCATTAGTTTTTGAAAGCAGTGGCAATGCTTTCATCTACATGTGTTAATCTTTTGATATTCATATATATTATTTAACTTAAATGATATCCCTGACTGTTCAACTCCGATGCACGGAAAAGTGTATACATTTCGCTGTTAAGGGGATAATCCCAACAGCCGAGGCTGTGAAAAATTTCGCCGCCGAAACCTGACTTGAATCTGTACAACCCGTAAAGCGGATGACAAGGTTCAGGAGAAGGAGAGATGCCAAACATATCGTATTCTGTACAGCCTGCGTTTCTTGACTGCATGATGGCTCCCACTGTAATGCATAGGTTGCCATAAGGTTCCGGTGTTGCGATGAAGATGCGCCGTAAAGGTACGAACCCCCCCTGTTACCACTTATAACCAGAAACATGGCCGCCAGCGGTTTTCCTTTGAATTCCGCCACTAATAGTTTCACGTTTGCCGGTGAGCTGGTGTTATCGGTGCGTGCTGTAAGTACTGCATTGAAGTATTTTATGTCGTTGAGGAGAATATTGTTTCTTTCTGCCGTTTCTTTGTAAAGATCGTACCAGATATCAATACCTTCCATTCCCATCGATCTTACATTTACTCCTTTGCGTTTAGACAAACCTATGTTGTAACGTGTTTTAGGTTTCATAAGTTTTAAAAGGGTGTCAGCATCGTGTGTCAGATCCAGATAAATAGTATTTGCCGGCAAGATATTGGAACAGGCTTTTTTTGAAATTCCAGTTGTGCGTGTTGAAGTTGAAACGCAACTCCTGTGTATGGATTTCAGGTTCACCTTTCCACATACCGTTCTCATCGAAATAATCTTTCTCTTTTGCCCAATACGATTCCCAGCACAGGTCGTATCGGATGAGAATACACTCTTTAGGTAAAAATGAGCGCAGACATTCAGATAACTCTTCCAGAAACAATCCCTGAAACTCGTCATCGGGTTCAATTTCCGGCCCGTATGGAACATATGCCACGGAGTGATTCCTGTCTATTTGCTGAAGTATAACCAGCACATCAGACTTTATAACATAGTCGCTATCTTTTCCTGAAACTGAGTACATTCCGGATCTTCGCGACGAGAAGTTAATTGCTATCGCCTCTGCTCCAAGTGTTCTCTTCACTGCCGACCAGAAAGCTGTCTGCTGTAAATGGGTGTGGCATAAAGTTCTTCCGTCCCTTTTGAACGAATGTTCGTTAACATACCATTTGCATTTTAAACCCGCAAAGGTAGCCAAAATAAGTCGGCTAAAAAAAATCTAAATAAAACTTACCGGGAAAGTTGCACTTCTAAATTGAACTTAGCGGAAAGTTGCACTTAGCGTGATATAGTTAACTTAAAGGTTCATTTATCAGGCATAATAGGGTATGTTGGAAAGTTTTTTTTATTTAGTTTCCTTTGCTATCGCATATGTGAATGAAACTATGGGCATCATGTGGGTTGAAATTGACCGGATGAAAGTGCAAGTACGACCGCTATTTTTATGTGAATGAAACGATGAGCATTATGAGAGTTGTAATCCGGGTCGTGACTGAAAAACATAAAAGTAAAAAAAAGATAGTGACAGTCTATAAATGAGAATTAAGAAAGATTAGAAATTGTCAGGCTCTGTGCGTGCTGCTGAAGCGGTCACACTCCTGAAATCCCTGTCGAAATGAGCCAGGAGCAACTCTGTCATTTTTGCATGAAATGTTGTGTAGAGCTTAGAAGAGATGTGCCTCCTATCTTTCCTTTTATGCAACCCAAAGCGCAACTCGTTGTCATCAACCCATATCTCTGGTTTGAAAAAAAGCTTCGTTTTTCCATAAAAGGGAACCGTAGGTAAGACGCCCGTCAGTTGTAAGTATCCATTTATCAGCCTTTCTTGAATCTATTGCTTCGTAAATCTTGTCCAGCAGAAGGTGAGGGTTGTCGGTATGAACAATTATAGCCATTCTGATTACAGTTTTTGCTGATTTTTATAGCTGTCAATTGCTTTTTGACGGATCCGTGTAAAAGCAGCAGATTTTTCGCCTGTCCATATGAAAGGCCCAGTTCATCTACAATTATCCGGGTACCTCTATCCACAAGCTTTTGGTTTGTAAGTTGCATATTGACCATGCGGTTGCCTTTCACCCTGCCAAGTTTAATCATAGTGCCGGTGGTGATCATATTCAATACCATTTTCTGAGCCGTCCCGGATTTCATTCGCGTACTCCCGGTAACATATTCCGGTCCCACAACGGGTTCTATTTTTATTTCAGCTTCAGCTGCTACGGGTGAGCCTGGGTTGCAACTGATAGCACCGGTAAGTATTCCCTTTTTACGCGCATGCCGTAGCGCACCTGCCACGTAGGGTGTTGTACCCGATGCGGCAATGCCCACAAGTACATCGTTCTCATTTATTTTGTGTTCCATAAGCTCCTCCCATCCTTTGTCAGGATCGTCTTCAGCTGCTTCAACCGGGTTACGCAGTGCTGTGTCGCCTCCTGCTATCAGCCCTATCACATAGGTGTTGGGCATACCGAAAGTGGGTGGTATCTCCGAGGCGTCAAGTACACCAAGCCTGCCGCTTGTCCCGGCACCAATGTAAAAAAAAGCCGTCCTCCCCCCCGCCGCATCCTTTCAACGATACCTGTTACGAGCTTCTCAATTTCGGGAATAGTATTTTGGACAGCTGCTGCCACTTTGTGATCCTCCTGATTGATTTCTGTCAGAATTTCGAGAACCGTTTTTTTTCTCCAGATCATCGTATAAAGATGATTGTTCTGTTACTTTTATAAAAGCCATATTCATATATAATATTCTATCAATCCCTCCATGGGCGATTGTGATATCTTCCCAATCTCAATTCCTTTTTCTATTGCTATCTCCTTCAGCAGGTCAGAGTAGTGCCAAGCGATTGATCCTACAAAATTAACCTTATTTTTCTGATAATCGTATTGCATAACGTTTCTCTCGAAGAAATCTGAAAAGCTGCCGGTAACAATACGGCGAATACTCTGATCATTGATATGTTTAAGCAGAAAGGGCGAGAGGCTTGCCAGAAAACGACTTGGGAAGGGTTGCTTATACACCCTGTCGATAATAAGAGAGGGGGTAAGCCCGTATTCATCCAGAAACTCCTCTTTTAAACCTTTGGATAATTGATTTTTAACGCATCGCTCACCAGCTTTTTTTTCCTAATGAGGCCCCGCTGCCTTCATCACCCAGAATAAAACCGAGTGGTGATATCTGTTTTACTATTGCAGATCCGCTCCATTCACATGAATTGCTGCCGGTACCCATGATGCAGGCAATGCCGGGCTTGTGGCCGCACAGGCTGTGAGCAGCTGCTACCAGATCGCTATTTACATGGATGGTATTAATAGGAAATGACTGATAGATGGCGCTGCGCACCTGTTCTGTTTTCTCCGGGATGCAGCCGCTTCCGTAAAAAAAAGAGTGCCTGAATTTCAGTTTTTTTTCCAAATTAGGATAAACACGCAATCTTATCTCTTCGGCTATCTCTTCCTGAGTCTGAAAAATTGGACTTATCCCTCTACTTGTAAACCTGTGAAGTATCTCCCTTTTTAGTCAGGCACCAGTCGGTTTTGGTGGCACCACTGTCGGCAATAAGAATGGGGGGGTCTGTTATTTCTTCTGAACCTGAAGAGGTGAAAAATTTTGATTTGCTCATCTTTAAAAGAGTTTCGAATCAATTAAAATGCTAAATTTTTATATAGATATCCTTTTGTATAAAATATATCCGAACAGCCAGCATACAGTGATGAACAGCAGCGCATAGAGCAGCGATCCGAAATAGTCCCCCGCCCACGGGCGCAGCAGCACTTCGTAAATAAACCCTTTTACAGAGATTATCTCTCCCTGCCAGTTAAGCCGGATGTTGGCGACCAGGTTGGCCATTACGCCTGCAAAAACATATACAATGAGCGGGTTCACTCCGAAGGCGTGAAAGAAACGGCTCCATCTCTCTTTTGATGTATATCGATGATCAAGATCAGCAGCCCCAGCAGTTGTGAGGCAAAGCCGGTGGTGACGAGCACGAAGGTGGGGCTCCATATTTTCTTATTTATTGGGCATCCATATTGCAGCAATAAGCCTGAGAAAGCAAGTACAGTTCCCCCCCATATAAGCAGCTTCTCCACCCGTGTGTGGTTGTCTTTGTTCTCCACAATCAGTTTCCCTGAAAGAAAACCGATCAGTACATGGGCGACGGAGGGGGGGAGGGTGCTAAGCAACCCTTCTGGTTCAAATGCTATGCGTACCCCTTCCGGCGTGGTGTCTCTATACATATGGGCAGTCCCCAGAAGTGCTTTGTCCACCACCGCTATAATATTCTCTTCCGACATCTCAAACCCTTTTCCGAAACGAAGAATCAGGTAATACCCAGAAGCAGGATGCCAACCACCCACGGCAGCAGTTTGCCCTTAACCAGAACTGCGGCCAGGGCGGCAAACCCGTATGCCAGCGCCAGCCTTTGCAGTACTCCGAGTATGCGCAGTGTGTTGAAATGGGTTGATGCCTCAAAAAAAAGACTCTCCCGAAGCCAATCCCCCCCTGCAAAACTGCCCGAACCATCCCAGTGCCAGTCCCATCACGAAAATGAGGAAGGTACGCCGTACAATTTTCCATACTGCTGCTCTTGAAGGTTCAAAGTTGAATTTTCGCAGCGACAAAAAGGTGGATACACCCATAATAAACATAAAGAACGGGAATACAAGATCGGTCGGTGTAAGTCCATGCCAATGAGCATGTTTGAGTGGCGCATAGGCGTAGCTCCATGAGCCTGGATTGTTGACCATTATCATACCCGCTATAGTTATTCCGCGCAGAATATCAAGCGAAAGCAGCCTTCCGCTTTTATCAGGTGAAGTAATTCTGTTCATCTTTCAATAATATATTGTTGTTGAATTATTTATTGAATGCATAAACCCGGTTTATGCAAGTATTATGTTAGTACCATTGTGCAAAAAAAACTTCTTTTTACGAAGTTTACCGGTAAAGGTAATATTTCTTTGATAATAATCTGAACGACTTTTCATCTTTTGTCCAATAAGATTGAATGTCGGCAAAACGATGGTTCTTGGAAAATTCCAGACGGATAAAATCGCTACCGCATACCTTGTCGAACATATTGAATCGGTTTTCGGGAGCACGCTCGAACACTTTTCTGTCTGGATAGAGCTGCGCAGACACCTCCATTACATGGAACTGGATATCCGACAGACGCGCACTGAAAAATCGGTAAGATATATCTGTACTCCCTGAAAGTCCTGTCCCTGTCCAACTGAATAATAGGGCTTCAGGTGTATGGGGGGGCGGAAATGACACCAGGCAGCTGTTTTGCATTCAGCGTCCTGGCAAACTCTTCTGCGTTGATCCATTCAGCGGCAAACATCTCGAACGGCAGCGTATATCCAACGCCGATAGACATATATCCCAGTTCACCTAAAATGCCTGATACAGGATAAAAAAAATGCAGAATGAGAAAACGGGATGTGTGGCGAGGTGGGCACCCAGGGTAGTCCGGTATCCTCGAAGTTCATCTTTCGGCGCCACTTTTTCATCTTCACCACTGTCAGCTTACAAGGCCTTGATATCATCTGTTCGCCAATTATCATCTCTGCCAGCTCGCCACAGGTAAGGCCGTAAATATAAGGAATCCTTAGCTGGCTCACAAACGAAACAAATCCCTCCTCCACAAGATTTCCTTCTACTTTCAAACCGCTTAACGGGTTTGGGCGGTCGAGCACCACAAATTCAATATCGTTTTCAGCAGCCGCCTGCATTGCCAGATACATGGTTGAGATATAGGTGTATGACCGGCATCCGATGTCTTGAATATCGTAGACGAGGATATCTACACCGTTCAACATTTCTTTGCTCGGTTTTCGAGTGGCACCATAGAGGGAATAAACGGGCACACCCGTATTGGAATCGGTGAATGAATCGATTTGTCGCCGGCATGCACATCGCCGCGCACACCGTGTTCGGGCCCGTAAAGCGCTACAAGCTGCACGCCGGGAGCTTCATGCAGAATATCTATCGTCGATTTCAGGTCATTATCCACTCCGGTAGGGTTGGTGATCAGTCCCACACGTTTCCCCTGAAGGATCTTGAAGTTAGACTCCTTCAGCACTTCAATTCCGGTTTTGACACGTATATTCCGGGCAAAAGCTGATGATGTGATTGTCATACAGTAAAGCATTAATGCCATAACTGCTACTGTTTTAGTTAATAAAAAGCAGGAGTTGCCTAAATTATTTATTTTTGTGATTATTAATCGGTGCATTTTTTTTGAGTTTGTTTTTTTTACTGGATTAATGATTAATTCATATTTATTTGCCGGAATGGTTACTGTTCAGTAGTGACTTCTTCACCCGGCAAAGGTGTTTTCTTTGATTTTCCGAAATCTTTGTCCACTTTCATGAAAGGAATCAACAGTAATGTAGGGATTGTAGCAATCATGATAAAGATAAAAAAAAGTGCTGGTATCCCAGTTGTTCCTGTATCCATCCTGCAGCCATCCCTGGAAGCATCATTCCGAGTGCCATAATTCCCGTGCAGATGGAATAGTGAGCTGTTTTGTGTTCACCCTGTGAGAAATAGATAAGGTATAGCATATATGCCGTAAATCCGAAACCGTATCCAAGCTGTTCAACAGCTACAGCCACATTCACCCATATGAAACTATCAGGCTGAAAGTACGCAAGGAGAAGATAAGCCGCATTGGGCAACGTAATGGCCAATGCCATCGGCCACAACCAGAATTTCAATCCCTGACGGGAAGCCACAATTCCGCCGATGATTCCGCCAAGTGTAAGGGCGATCACGCCCACCGTACCATAGGTTATGCCTACTTCAGAAGTGTGTAGTCCTAATCCGCCCATATCACGGCTGTCTAATAAAAATGGTGATGCCAGTTTGACAAGCATCGCTTCGGCCAGCCTGTACAGTAGCATGAAAGCGATTGCCAGCCCTATTCCTTTTTAGTAAAAAAAAGATTTGAAGGTATTTCCAAACTCAGTCATCACCTCCTGTGGTGTGTGGGCTGATTTTCCGGTATCAGCGTGCGGGTAAGGCAAAACAAAGCGGTGATAGACGAAAAATGTCAGAAAAAGTCCCGCCAGGATAAAAAAAGGTGATGCTCCATGCATAAGGAATTTTGCCGGTCGATTTTTCCAGGAATCCAGCCAGAACAACCAGTAATCCTTGACCGGTTATTGAGGCAAGGCGATAGAAGGTGCTGCGTATACCAACGAAGAAGGATTGTTGTGAATCGTCAAGGGCAAGCATATAAAAACCGTCTGCAGCGATATCATGAGTGGCCGAACTGAAAGCCATCAGCCAGAAGAAGGCAAGTGATGCCTGCAGATAGAAGGGAGTAGGGAGGGTAAAAGCCACCCCCCCTGCAAGCCCGGCACCTATCAACAATTGCATGGAGATGATCCACCACCGTTTGGTTCTCAGGATATCCACAAACGGGCTCCAGAAGGGTTTGATTACCCATGGAAGGTATAACCAGCTTGTGTACAGGGCTATCTCTGTGTTTGACAGTCCGAAACGCTTGTACATGATAACCGAAACGGTCATTACTGCCACGTATGGCAGGCCTTCGGCGAAGTAAAGGGTTGGTATCCAAGACCAGGGGGATCGTGTAGATTGATTCATTTGCATTGTGTTTTAGTATTTATTGTTGATTTTCGTGTCGGGGAAATAGTGGTGCAGTATCTCTTCGTAGCTGTACCCTTTCTCCGCCATCATGGCAGCTCCGATCTGGCACAATCCCACACCGTGTCCCCCCCATCCGGCTCCTGTGAGTGTGAACAGTTGCGGCACTCCCTCATTGTTTTCATCATAGGCATCCACCACGAAGGCAGAGCTGTAGAGGTGCGATCTTGAAAGTGTACGCCTTATTTCGAGCTCTTTGCCGATGGTCATAACCCGTTTTGTACCGATAATCTTCAGCCGGATAATACGGCCCGATGTGCCCCCCCTTTCGAGTGGCTGCATATCGATAATCTCTCCAAAATCGATACCTGACCGTTCTCTGATAAGATTTGCCAATTCATGTTGAGAATAGTCCACCTTCCAACGGTAAAAGTCGGAGGTTTCCTGGTCGTAGTCGTTTAAAACCTGTTTCAGTACTTTCGCATTCTGCGTGTTACAATAGGCTGGGGGGGAGAGGTGCGTATCCATTTTTCGGCACTCTCTTCACCGGTGAGATCCGCGGGAAGTGCCCCTGCTTCACTATCTGGTTTAGCCTGCAGGTAGGGGGGTGGATGACCGGTTCCCATACATTTTCAAATGTCTCCGTCACCCCCTCCGCAACATTTCGAGAAGCGGGCATCGCAAATTGTCCCGTTAAATGTGAGCACTTCGCCACGTGTTTGCTCGACAACTTGCTTCACCAACGGCGTCGATTGTTTAGTAACTCCTTGATAACGCTGACAATGGTCATCTGCACAAACATCGAAATTGGCATGGTCTTCACGGTCGTACCATCGGACGATTTCGGTAGATCTAACGAACGAGGTACTGTAATCTTTCCTGATCAACTTATTCTTCTGAATCTGTGCCAGAAGCCAGCTCCGGGAAATTACCGCATGTGCCTTCAGCAACTCTTCCGAGCTGGTGGCACTCATTTCTGACGAAATAACGCTCGTGAGATAATCTTCCAGTGAAACAATGTTGATTGCAGAGACCGCACTGTTCTCTGTGATAAATTTCAATCCACCAATAAAGCTCTGATTTTCTTTTTGTTCCCAGTGGAAATTAACACCGATAATCACATTTTTAAGTTCAAAACTATCTTTGTGCGGACGATCTGCTTCGAAAGAAATATCATCGTATAATTGACCATTGAAGAGAATCTCTCCATCCGAAAACTCTACCGAGTAGTCGCCTGGCGCGTATTCTTTTCCGTTAAATTTATAAGCTGTCTGCAGCGAAAAGTTGATCTTCGGCTGTTCCAGTAAAATGCCGACGTGAATAAACGGTTCCTTTATTTGCGATTTTTTTCTGGCCTGTAGCTCCCATGTCCTTATTTTGTCTTTGTAAAGGTTATGTGCATTCATTTTCACAATGTCCAGCGAAGCGTCGCTGTTATCCTCCCAGCGGCGGCAAAGGTACAATATATCATAAATGCGTCCTATCTGATAACGACGAGAAATGTTGAGCCGAGTGCGTAATCCTCTCCGTAGCTGGTGTTGGGCACCTTGATTTCTCGCAGTACTGGCGTATAGAAAGCCCGTGGCGCCCCCCCAAGCCCGTTTATGCGAAGCGCGTTGTTCCTTCCGTTTTCGGGAGTCCACTCGCGGTGGTCGATGATCCCCGGCGGTATCTCTTCCATATGGAAGTCGGTCATCTGATAGGTCCCTACCACCATGGCGCAGTTCTGTTCGTAAAAAGCATTTACAATTTTCTGTAGCGTGTCCTCTCCGCTGTACACATCGTCGCTGTCTAACTGCACGGCAAACTTTCCGCATTTTGTGTGATGTACACCCATGTTCCAGCAGCCTCCGATGCCCAGGTCGTCTCTTTCAGGGACTATATGTATCAACCGCTCATCATTTTTAAAAGAATCGATAGCCTCAGTGGTGCCATCGGTTGAATGGTTGTCAACCACTATCAGGTTGAATGGAAAATCAGCCTTTTGCATCAGAACAGAGGAGATTGCATCTCTGATGGTTTTGATACGGTTTCGTACCGGAATAATTACCGACGCTTCGTATTCAAAATCTCCCCCCCGGTTAAATTCAATCTTTTCGAATGCAGGTTCCAGAAATGCTCCCACATCTTTCAGATGTTGTGTGCAGGCCTGTTCCATCTCTATCTGCACCTGCCGGTTTTAGGATCTACATAGTCGAATATTTTCTGGCCCGACGCACGGGTATCCTCTTCAATCTCGGTGTAAAGGTACTCGTTTATATGTACAACAGGATACTTTTGCGACACTTTTAGCCTGAGGTCATACAGCCCGGCATACGGATAGTTTTCGCGCATCCTCATCGCTGCGTCCTTTAATGCAGTTGTATTGTAAAGTAGTAGCGAACCGAAGTTAAAATCGTCACGGAGGCTTCCCTCCTGATATTCTATTAACGGATTATTTTTCTTTTCGCCGTTGGTTACCGCATAATAGTCGGCATACACCATTCCCGCCTGCGTATCGTCTGCAATACGCACCATCCGTTCAAGGGCGAAATACCCCCCCGGCTTCAGCACTGTTGGTTTCTGATAGATGAGTGTATAAGGTGTTGTAGATTTTTGAGCGATTCTTTTAATTGTTTGTGTACTCTGCAAATTGTCGATAACGATCTTCTCACATCCTTCAATAACAGATGTGATCTCTTCGGGAGAAAGCAGGAAGATGTTGTTTATCAATGCCGACTGCCTGAGCTCTTCTACTGTTCTTTTTGCCTGATCAGGTTGACTGAAAAGGATAAAGGCGTCTATATTCTTCATTGTTCAATATTGTTTAGGCATCACGCGTTGTTTGTGTCATGAAAGCTACCTGCTCTTCGCGTGATGTGGTTATTTAAATGCATCTGTAATCTGTTTTATCAGCTCATTACGTTTATCCTGGCCTTTTACCGCTTCAATAGGGAAACCCAGTATACACGTACTGTAAGTTTCGCCTTTGTACAGAACACCTGCGCTCAGGTTGTTCTCGGAATAGCGGAAAATAGTAAAGGCGTTCTTATCGGCCGGTTCTATTGCATCAGGATTTTCTACCACATAGCTATCGCTGTTCAGCTCATTGTAGTATCTGTAATTACCTGTATCGGGAGAAAAGGGGGGGAGGGTACGGACTTAACATGTCCGGTCACCGCACCGTTGTTGTTACGCCATTTATATTTGAGCGTTTGTTGTGCCCACTCTTTGTCTTTTTCTGTGGCAAACGGATTATCCCACAGGTCGGTCCCCCCCACAAAAGCGCCGCTCACTATGATGTTGCCGCCGCCGTTACAGTAATCGGTTACGGCCTTCTGCTGCAACTGTGAGAAGGTTTTAAATTTCGGTGGTTTCGCTCCCCTGGCTATACTCCATTCGCGCTGTTTGCCCAGTATCCAGTCCACAGTCTCGTAATCAGACAGTTTCACAGTACCGTTTTCCACAGCATCCGCCGCAGTTGAAACAAAAGAGTATCCTGCCTCTGCGAAGGCTTGTCCGTGAACGAAAGGATAATCGAAACTGTTTCCGGCAATCCTGGTGGTTTCGTAGTTCGCATTGCTGTCTCCAAAGCCCGAAGCATCATCATCCATCCAGGGTATGATGCGCCGGAACTCATGCATCTGCCCGATAAAGTGGTGATCGGCAATATAGGGCACGCCATTGTCCACACTTCCCGCGAAACCGGCGATGCTATCCTCAGAGGTAACAAAACTGAATGGGGGGGCTGAGACCCTGGTGAATCCATTTACGATAAGCGCTTCACCTTTTTGATCAGACTTACGGCAAGCTGACAATATTTCAGATGGAAAGCTTTCCCCCCCTCCTTCGTTCACAGCCGCCACTTTAAAACTGTACACGAGATCTTTTTGTATGGAAACTTTGTAGCTGTTAGTATTTGCAATCACCCCCGTTATCAAATCCTCTTCCGTTTATACGGGTATAGACAATATATTTCGTGGGGGGGTTTGCCGAAGGTTCTGTTGCATCTATCGTGGGTTTCCATTTTAGCTCAACCTCTCTTTCCCCCCCCGAAAAAGACAAACTGAAATCCTTTACCGGCAGTGGCTGTACCACATATTCCCGGTTGTATTGTGAGGCGATGAATTTGAGCATCCCCCCCTTATAGATCGACCGGCTTACAGTAAAACGAAACGAAGGGTCAAGCCCATATCGCATATCGGCAAAGTTCTGGTGTGACAGCAGTTCCAGCAGCATAGTGGGAACATTGGGTATGCGCGCCTCTGCATAGGAGCGGTTCCAGAGGTGGCGGCGTGTCCATTCGGGTTCAAACTCCCTTCGTATATCTGAGGTGACCTCCTCCATTATCAACTCCGACAGGTCTCGTGA
>JMBV01000042.1_pt1 | contig 49580 bp, 91 predicted proteins | sample 616531 | NCBI WGS metagenome assembly JMBV01 (sample SAMN02727904, study PRJNA239997) | anaerobic digester metagenome | biome: anaerobic digester; isolation source: mesophilic anaerobic digester inoculated with municipal waste water sludge... | place: Germany: Bielefeld University, CeBiTec ...
TGGGGGGGCCTACCTTGCATTACGGCTCTAAGGTTGAGAATAGGGATCGCAGTTTTCAAACACCCGTTGTTTTGCCCGAAAGGGGGGATCCCTTTGTTTCATAACCGATCATCCTGTGGTGGCCGGGCGCAACCTAATATTGACCGCCAGCGTTGCGGTGCAGTGGGGGGGTATGTCCGAGGCGGACGCGCTTGGGGGGGCGATAACTTTGGCCGCGGCCAAGCATCTTGGTGTTGAAGAGCGGGTGGGCTCTTTGGAAGTGGGTAAAGATGCGGATTTAGTTATCTGGTCCCATAATCCGTTGGAATTGACATCCTTTGTCGATGTAACGATCATTGATGGGCAAATTGTCTACGAAAGGACGGGGCACAATGCTGTTAGTTAAGGGGGGGCTAAAATATACCCGGTGGCGGGGGGGCCCGTCCTCGATCCGGGCATGATGCTGATTGACGAGCGGGGTACGATTTCGGAAATTGCCCAAACAATAACGGCCGCCGGGGCTGTTCAAGTTTTGGATTTAACCGGGAAGGTGATTATCCCGGGCCTGATTGACTCCCACAGCCACGTGGGAATGTGGGGGGGACGGCGAAGGAAGGGCGGGAAGAGACGGCAACGAATCGGTGCGGCCCATTACCGGGGAGGTAAGGGCCATTGATGCGGTCAATCCCAGGCAGATTAGCTTTGCCGCCGCACGGGAAGGGGGGGATTACCACCATTCAAGCCCTACCCGGTTCAGGCAACCCCCCCATCGGAGGTTTAGGTTTTGCCTGTAAGACGGAGGGGGGGTGCATTATTGACGAGATGGTAGTAAAAAAACCCGACCGGCCTCAAGGGTGCCACGGGCGAGAATCCCAAAGGCGCCCACGGCCAATTTCAAAAACAATCGCCCGCCACCAGGATGGCCACCGCGGCCCTAATCCGGGAGTATTTTCGCGATGCCCGCGAATACGGGAAGAAGAAAAACAAGGCGGAACAGGATGGCCAACCGTTTGCCACCGATTTTAACTTAGAAGCGGGCCTTTTGGTATTAAACAAAGAAATCCCTTTCCGCATTCACGCTCACCGCCATGACGACATTGTGACCGCGGTCAGAATTTGTGAAGAGTTCCAAATTGATTACTCGCTCGAACACTGTACTGACGGCCATTTGATCGCCGAGTTTTTAGCTCAAAAAGGCGCCACTGTCACGGTGGGTCCCGGGCTGTCGCCTGCTACCAAAGGGGGGGAAACGGCGAACATAACGGATGCCAATGCGGCGATTTTAAACAAACACGGTGTCAAGGTCTGTTTAATGACAGATCACCCCCCCTTTTGAACTGCCGCTACTTTCTCCATTATGGTGCGGTTGTGCATAAATACGGGATGCCTTTTGCCGACACCTTGCGGGCCATGACACTTAATCCCGCTCAAGCGCTGGGCATTGCCCACCGGGTTGGTTCGCTTGAGGTTGGCAAAGACGCTGATTTCGTAGTTCTAAACGGCGAACCGTTTACGTACAAAGGATCGGTTGAACGTACTTACATTGAAGGCAGGCTGGCCTGGGAACGGGAAAAATACTAGCGGACGTGCTTGGGGGGGGTGGAAATTTGCTTTCGCCTGAACACAAAATCATATATCTGGGGGGGAACAAGGCGAGCTCTGCTCGAATGGGCATGCGGGTGCCGGGCCGTTTGTTGTGAGCGCGGTCGTCGTGGAACCCGAAAATCAGGAATCCCTGTCGGCTGCAGTCGAGTCCATAAGCGCGGCTGAGCTGTGCGGTGCCGAGCTCAGGGCCGATGCGGCGGGGCATGGGGGGGCCAGGTTTCGAATTTTACGGCGTTTGCTGGCACTGCCTTTTCAAGTGCTGTACATTGTGGTGAACCAAAGTGAATTATACCCGGATGGGCTGGCCCATTGGGATAGTATTCTGGGGGCAGTGCACAAGGCGCTTTTTCAGTTGGTGCTAAGAAGCGGCAGCTCACTGCGGCTCGTCTTCGACGAGGAAAGTTCGGGGCAGTTTTTGCCCGGCTTTCAGAAATACGTTGAAAGCCCGGGGGGGCAGCTTTTCAGCCCCCCTACCGCTTTGAACGGGAAAACAGCGGTGACTGCAATTTGCTTCAGCTTTCCCATTTTATCGCGGGTACTCTACTGCTTGCCGATAACCGGGGGGCACCCAAACATCACACCGCTTATTTAAACTTTTTACGGGACAAAATTGTGGGCCGCGCCTTATTTCCCGGCAGCCACGAGGAGTACCTCTCTCAAGCGAGCGGCATCGCCCAATGGAGCATTCAAGCCGCGCTGGATTATATTCGAGAACACGCGGGGACCAATGTGACCGAAGAATTAAACAGGGTTATTGTCACGGACCGGCTCCTGCTGCAGCTGCAGCTTGAGCCCAAAAAGTATTTGGGTACGGCCGTTTTGCGCAAGCTGATTCGGGACACATCCGGTGACGATTATTCTGACCCGCAGTTTCGCGCTCAAGTCATTGCGCCCTTAAGGGATGCGGGGGGGCTGCTCATTTCCAGTTCCGCTCGGGGGGGTTATAAAATACCTCTTACGCTAGAAGAAGTCTTATCTTACAGCCTGCACACTGTGCAGATGGTCTATCCCATGCTGGGCAGGTTGGAGAAATGCAGAAACGCTGTCTTAGAGGCAACCGGCGGTCAATGTGATATCTTGGAACAGCCGGAGTACGAAAAGATTCGGGCCTATTTCGGCACCCGTTAGACAGGAGATGTCAAAATGGTGAGCAGCCTTGTGGGGATTGCGGTGGCCTTTGCCGTCATTTTGTACCTGGTGGCCAAGGGGGGGCCGATTTAGTTTGGGCTTTAGTTTTGGGCATCGCCACTGCCGGCCTTTTCTTACCCTTAACCTTACACCAGTTTGCCGGCGCAATCTTGGCAGAAATAATAAATCCGGTCACGATTCAATTGATTGCGGCCGTCTGCCTGATCAGCGGCCTGGGGGGGCAGCTGATGAAGGACACCGGTGATTTGGATCTGATTGTCAGCTCCTTGGTGTGCCTGCTGCGCAGTGACAAACTTTTGTGCATGCTGATTCCGGCCCTGTTCGGTATCTTAACGGTGCCCGGCGGTGCCCTAATGTCTGCCCCCTTGGTGGAAGAAAGCGCCAAAGGGCTGAAACTCTCCCGGGCCAGGCTCAGCGCTGTGAACCTTTTTTTTCCGCCATATCGGTTATTTCGCCTATCCCCCCCTTTACCCGTCTTTGATTTTCATGAGCCAATCCATGGGAGTTGATCGGCTCTTGATTATTAAATACAACCTTTTGCCCATGCTGGCCGGCTTAATAACCGCTTACCGTCTTTATTTCGGCCGCGCTAAAGGGGGGGCCCCGCCGCGACAGAGAGCAGATGTGCAAACCGGTTCTCCCCTGCGCGACCTTCTGCTTGGGCTTTCGCCCATTCTAATTATGCTGACGGCGGTGCTGCTTTTAATCTCCCCCCCTTTTATTTAGCCGTTGTGATGGGGGGGTTCTCACCGCTTCCGCCAGGGGATGTTCTGCGCCGGGTTGTTTGCGGATGTGGCGCGCCAGGTTGACGCGCTTTGTTACCGAGTGGGTCGATTACAAAGTTGGGCTGGCCATCGCGGCCATTATGGGTTTCAAGGGGGGGGTTATAGCTGCTTCGGGCGCCGTTGATACCGCTTTGGCAGCAATAGTCCACAACGGCATACCTCTGCCTCTTTTGACCGCGGCCGCGGCTCTGGCCGTCTCCTATGCAATCGGTGTGCATCTGGCTGCCACCGGGCTTTTGGTGCCCATATTTATCCTTTGTTTCCCGCCTCCGCCTTGGGCCCCATGGTGTCACTGCTGTTTCGTGTATCGTCATTGGCTATCTGCTTTCGCCTCTGCATCTCTGCTTGACTTTCAGCAATCAGTACTTTAACGCGGGCCTCTTTGATGTGTATAAGCAGCTGTTTTGGCCCCTCTTGGCCATTTTGGCCACTGCCCTTTTGTTTGCCTTTGCCTTGTAAGCCCCCGCAGCTAAATTACCGGCCTGGGCGCCGCCACCTGCGAGGGCGTTTTTTTTATTCGGCAGAAGTTGACAAGGGTAATATTTAGTATTACCATGAGGATGAAACGGAGGCGCACTCATGAGTCATAATAAGAAGCAGGAAGTCATTACCTTTAAAGTAGATGAAGCATTGAGCAGGGCCATGGAGGGTATCCCCCCCAATCGTTCCGAATTCATCCGCCGTGCCATTTTGGCCGCTCTGGAGGGGACCTGCCCCCCCTTGTGCCTGGGTACGGGGGATACTCACGCCGCAGCAGCAGCGGCATTGGCAAAAATTCAGTGAAACCACAGCCTGGAAAAATGTTCGCACTGCCAGGCGCTGCACCTCGTCTGCACCGCCGAAAGCTAGGGAGGTTCTGGGGGGGAATGAAAAAGTATGCACCCTTTCTGGCGCTATGCTTAGCTGTGCTCGCGCTTTTTGTCTGGATCCGCTTCCGGCCCTCGGCCCACAGGCAGGCGGGCAGTGGCGAGCAGATTGAGGTTTTTGTGAGCATCCTGCCCCAGAAGCATTTTGTGGAAAAAGTGGGTGGCGGGAGAGTCCGTGTTTTGGCCTTGGTAGGCCCGGGCCAAAGCCCGGCCACGTACGAGCCCTTGCCGCAGCAGATGGCCGACTTAGCACAGGCAGCACTTTATTTTCGCATCGGGGTTCCCTTTGAGGCCGCTTGGCTGGATAAAATCGCAGGCCTAAATCCGCAGCTGAGGATAGTGGATACGCGGCGGGGGGGCATTACCTTAAGGAGTATGGGCGGCGGGGGGGAGGATCCCCACATTTGGCTTGACCCCCCCTTTTGGTGAAAACGCAGGCCGCGACCATTTATGAAGAATTGGCCGCAAGTGACCCCGAAAACAGCGCCTATTACGCAGAAAACTTGCACGCCTTTTGGCGGGAGCTCGATGAGTTGGATGCGGAGTTGGCCGCCGTGCTCGGTACGTTGGGAACGGAGAAACTAATGGTATTTCACCCCGCTTGGGGGGGTATTTGCTGGAGCGCTACCGGATTACCCAGCTGCCGATAGAATTCGAGGGTAAAGAACCGGGGGGGCCGCGCCTTTTGGCCGAAGTGATTGACACTGCACAAAAGAGGGGGGGATTAAGGTCATTTTCGCCGAGGAACAATATGACGGCCAAACTGCCTTGGCGGTGGCCCGGGCGGTGGGGGGGCAAGGTGGTTAAACTGGACCCCCTGGCAGAGGATTATATCGCCAATCTCAGGTCGATAGCTCAGGCGATCAAAAAGGAGCATTGAGCGGTGGAAAACGTGATTGAATTAGCGGGTGTCAGTTTTGCCTACGATCACCGGCCCGTTTTAATTGATATTGATCTAACGGTGGCGGAGGGCGATTTCTTGGCGATCATCGGACCGAACGGGGGGGCGGAAAACAACGCTGCTGCGCCTGATGCAGGGCTCGCTTCAACCTAGCAGAGGCACTATCAGTGTTTTGGGCCGATCGGCAAAAAAAAGCACGCCCCCCCTCTGTGGGTTATGTCCCCCCCAACACACAAAATTTGACCCTGATTTTCCCGCAAGCGCCCTGGAAGTTGTACTCATGGGCCGCCTGCATAGGGCTGCTTTTTCCCCCGCTATCCTAAGGCCGATCATCTGGCGGCCATAGATTCGATGGCGCTTCTCGGCGTGGAGGATTTAGCGGCAAACCGCTACGGCGAACTCTCCGGGGGGGCCAAAAACAGAGGGTTTTGCTGGCTAGGGCGCTAGTAAATCAACCGCGCCTATTGATTCTGGATGAACCCACTGCCAGTGTGGACAGCCGGGTTGAGCAGGATGTTTATGAGCTTTTGGCCCAATTAAATGAGAACATCACAATTCTGATCGTTTCTCACGATTTGGGTTTTGTCTCCGCTTACGTCAACAAGGTAGCCTGCCTCAATCAAAAACTGGTGCTGCACAGCGTTGAAGAAATAACAAGCGAAGTGCTGGCGGGGCTGTACCACAGCCCGGTGGAAATGATTGCACACAGCTGCGGCCTATAAACAGCGAGTGCGAGGGAGGCGGCGTTAAAATGGGTGAATTCATCAGTGCCTTATTGCGCTATAGTTTTCTGCAAAATGCGGTGGCCGCGGGTATCTTGGCCAGTGCAGCCAGCGGTGTAGTCGGCACATATGTGGTAGTAAAACGAATCACTTTCATCAGCGGCGGCATTGCCCATGCAGTATTGGGCGGAATGGGGGGGCGGCCTATTATTTTGGTGTGGACCCGGTGCGCGGCGCGCTGGCAGCCGCTGTCCTGGCCGCGGTAGTGTTGGGTTTAGTCAATTTAAAAGCGAAGCAGCACGAAGATACGATCATAGGTGCTCTGTGGGCTGTGGGCATGGCCTTAGGCATTATTTTCATGTCACTCACCCCCCCGGTTATAACGTGGATCTGATGAGTTTTCTTTTCGGCAACATTCTCATGGTCACCGATTCAGTCCTGCGGACGCTGCTCATTTTAGATGGGGCCATTTTGGCGGTTGTGGTCGTGTTTTACAGGCAGTTTATGCTGATCGTTTTCGATGAAGAACAAGCCCACCTGCGGGGGGCTGCCCGTCGAACTCCTTTACATGCTGCTGTTGTGCTTGATTGCCCTGACAGTTGTCATCTTAATGAAAATAGTGGGTTTGATTTTGGTAATCGCCCTGCTCACCCTGCCTGCCGCGGTGGCGGCAATGTTCACCCGCGGACTGGGCCGCATGATGGCCATCGCCTCTGCCTTGAGTTTGGGTTTCACCTTAACGGGGGGGCTGATCGTCTCATACAATCTAAACCTACCCTCCGGGGCAGTCATAGTGATCATCGCCGGGCTGGGCTATTTAGCGGCCTTAGTACTGAAAAAAAATTGTCCCAGGGACGGCGGAGGGGGGGCAGCGCCTCGGGGGGGACGGCGGTTGACAAGTTGTGAAATAATGGCTAAAATGGGGGGGAAAAATACTAGGTGATGCGCTTTTATGCTTTCGATCACAATGGGAGAGGAAATGCTAATGAAAGAACAAACGCGACTCTTGGTTTTAGCCGGGCTTTTTATCGCCCTGGGCTTAATACTGCCCTTTTTCACCGCCCAAGTCCCCCCCACTATCGGCCGGGCCCTGCTGCCTATGCACATCCCCGTTTTATTGTCCGGTTTCGTGTTAGGGCCCCCCCACGTTGGTTTTTGGCGGGCTGATCACCCCCCCGCTTTTGCGAAGCGTGCTCTTTGGTACACCTCCTTTATTTCCCACCGCGGTGGCCATGACCTTTGAGTTGGCCGCCTACGGTGTTTTGGCCGGATTTTTCTATGGACTGCTGCCGCAAAAAAAGAGGGTCTATCTTTATAGCTTTAATAGGCGCCATGCTGGGCGGCAGGATCATCTGGGGGGGTGCCGCCACCTTGGTTTTGCTGGGGGGGCTGGGTGGGTTTTCCTGGCAGGCTTTTGTTGCGGGTGCTTTTGCCAATGCCGTTCCCGGGATTATACTGCAGTTGGTCTTGATACCCCCCCCATCGTGCTGGCCGTGAAGGGAAATCAAATCTAAATCGGCCCAAACATCAATCGGATCTGCCGCGCTTCGGCGCGGTTTTTGCTGCAGGTGTTAACTGGTGATAAAGAAAGGTATTAGGCTTTTGGGCAAGAATCTTTTCCTTGGGGGGGCACAGAGCAGCGGAAGAATGCCCGTTGTGAAGCGGGCCGGGCCCGCACAGTATGGCAAGGGGGAAGGAATATGCGAAAAATCGTCATTGCTATGGATTCGTTCAAAGGCACGCTGGGCGCGCCCGAAGTGTGTGCCACAATCGCGGCCGGTTTCAACAAAATTCTGCCGGAGGTGGAAACAGTCAGCCTCCCCCCCATTGCGGATGGGGGGGGCGAGGGCACGGTAGATTGCTTTTGGCCGCTTTGGGCGGGACTAAAATCGGTGAAATAGTGCAGGATCCGCTGGGGCGGGAAATAGAGGCTTTTTACGGGGTTCTGCCCGATGGAAAAACAGCGGTAATCGAAGTGGCCGCCGCCTCGGGCCTGCCATTGGTGGCGGGCGAGGAAAACCCCCCCTTACTTACCTCCACGTACGGGACGGGTCAGCTTATTATGGCCGCCTTGGATAGGGGTTGTGATAAGCTCATTATCGGCCTGGGCGGAAGTGCCACGACCGATGGGGGGGTGTGGGATGGCCGCGGCTTGGGGGGGCATCAGGTTTTTAGATGAGGAGGGCGAGCCCATTCCCCTGAGCGGGCAAGGCTTGGGCCTGCTGAGCCGCATTGATATGAGCGGCAAGGATAAGAGGCTTGATCAATGCCAAATTCTGGTTGCCAGTGATGTGGATAATCCGCTTTACGGCGCGCAGGGGGCAGCACACGTTTTGCCCGGCAAAAGGCGCCGATTTGGCAATGGTGCACCGCTTGGATCAAAATTTGCGCCGCTACAGTCGCGTGCTCGCGGAGCAGTTGGGGGCAGACTTCTCCGCTCACCCCCCCGGCGCGGGCGCGGCCGGGGGGGCTTAGGCACCGCATTTTTGGCGTTCAGCCCCGCCCAAATCAAATCCGGGATCAGCGTCATTTTGGAACAAGTGCGCTTTGAGCAATCTGTCGAAGATGCGGATCTGATCATTACGGGCGAGGGTAAACTGGACGGGCAAACCCTGCATGGCAAGGTCCCTTTTGGTGTTGCTCAGCGGGCAAGAAAAAAAAGGGATTCCGGTTATAGCCATTGTGGGCGATGTGGGTGCTGGTGCAGAGAAGATGTACGATCACGGCATTGACGCAATTTTCAGCATTAACCGCGTTGCCGTTCCCTTTTCGGAAGCCAAAAAAAACGCTCCAAACAGGATCTGGCAGCTGTCAGCGAGGATCTGGCCCGCCTGCTCAGGTTGGTACTGCGTAACTAATAATTTAAAGGATTTACCGGCCCTAAACATAATTAATCAATTATGGACAATTGACAAGGGGGGGGCTGCTTATGAGAGTTAGGTACAGAAAAGAGTTAGATGTTATTTCACCGTATGTGCGGGTAAACCGGTTGAAGATGTGCGGAGGGAGCTGGGGGGGCTGGAGCAAGTGGTCAAACTGGCGTCAAACGAAAACCCTTACGGTTTTTCGCCCCGAGTGCGGGAAGCAATTCTTAGGGCTGTGGATAACATTAACCGCTACCCTGACGGCAATGCCACTCTGCTGAAGGAAAAAGTCGCGGCAAATATGGGCTGCGGCCCGAAATGGTGCTGCCCACCAGCGGCGCCGATGAAATGCTTGATCTTATTGCTAAAACCTTCATTGAGCAGGGCAGTGAAGTGGTTCTGGCGCAGGTTACCTTTCCTAGGTACCTTTCTACCTCGCAGATGATGGGTGCCGAGTTAAAAATAGTCCCCCCCATGCGCGGTTTGGCCTACGATGCAGCCGCATTTAAGCGGGCCATAACGCCCGAAACAAGGCTGGTCTGGCTCTGTAACCCCCCCAATAACCCCCCCACAGGTTCGTATTTATCTCGAACGGAATTGGAGGATCTGTTGGCCGCAGTTTCCCCCCCGGAAACGCTCGTAGTCTATGATGAGGCCTATCAGGAGTTCGCCACCGCGCCGGATTTTCCCCCCCACAACAGCCTTGCTTACCTGCGTGAATACGAAAATCTGCTGATCCTCAAGACCCTTTCCAAGGCTTATGGCTTAGCGGGCCTCAGGGTTGGTTTTGCCTTTGGCGACCCGGCCCTTCTGGATTTGGTGAACAAAATCCGCAATCCTTTTAATGTGACCTATTTAACACAAATGGCGGCCTTAGCCGCCTTGGACGATGAGCAGTTTGTGGCCCGCGCGGTGGAGGAAAACAGCAAAAGCAAACACCATTTATACGGTGAGTTCGACCGCCTGGGCATTGAATATGGAAAAACAGAAGCCAACCACATCATGTTTAATGCCAAAAGACGGCGCAGAAGTCTTCAACGAACTTCTGCGAAGGGGGGGCATTATCGTCAGGCCTGCCAAAGGTACTTGGCTGCGGGTAAGTTTGGGCACACCGCAAGAAAACAAGCAGTTTATTGCGGCTCTGACCGAAGTGTTGGCTTAAGGAAATGGGCTAAATAGATATTTAAAGAGTGGATGGCGGCGCGGATATTTCCATAGACGGGAATTCCGCCCGCTTTCATTATGGCCGCAAACGGATCATATAAGCGGCCTCCGTTGACCGAAGCCACCAGCGGTTTATCGCTTTGGGCAAATAACTGCACCAAGCGGTTTGCTAAGCTGTCCGCGTCGCGGCAGGTGCGCGGCACGCTTTTTAGAGCATTGGAGTGGGGTACGATACCCACAAAACACAATCGGTATTCTCGTCCGCCAGCAGCGCTTGCACATAGGCGGCGAACGTCTGATCATCGGCCATGGGCGTCACATCTATAAAAGGGGGGGAAGAGAGGTTGATCAGCCCGTGGGGGGGATCGATGCTGCCCAGATGGGCCATTGTCTGCTCGCTGAGGCGCGCCGGAATGAGCTTGTGCAGAGCATCGCCCGCAACGGCCGCCTCAAAGCCGGCGTTAACAACACCCGCCGCGCGCAGGCCCCGCGGTTTTTGCCCGCTAGGAGGGCAAAGATCCGCAAAAGGTGATAGAAATCCTCCAGCTCCTCTGCGAGTACAACACCCGCCTGTAGGCAGGCGGCACGAAAGACTTCGTAGTCGCCGCTCATGGCCGCGGTATGTGAGGCGGCTGCCTTTGCACCCGCTTCGGTGCGCCCCCGCTTTATAAGCGAGGATGGGCTTGGCGATGCTTTCGGCCAATTCAAAGAATAAACGTCCTTCGCCGGGTGCAAATCCCTCCAGATAAAGGGAAATTAGGGCAGTGCCCGGATCATGGGCAAAATGGGCGACAAGATCGGTGATTTTAACATCGTATTGATTGCCGAAACTTACGACCGTTTGGAAAATGCCGCTTTCCTCCAGGCTGTCCAGGGCGGTCAGGCCCAAGGCCCCCCCGCTTTGGGTCAAAAGGGCGGTATTGGCCCGTTTACCCCCTTTGATCTGCAGTCTTTCCCCTTCAATAAATAGCGTGTTTATTCCGGCGCTTGTGGCGGTGGGGGGGCACTGTAAACACCCATACAATTGGGACCCATAACCCGCAAATCTGACCGCTCTATTTCGTCCAGTTCCCGCACAAATTGAGCATAGTCCTGCCCGGCCGGGATCCCGGAGATGATGATTGCCGCTTTGGCCCTCTCGCCCGCTTCCGACAAAAAAAGGTGCAATACTTCCGGCCGGGGGGGCGGCATAGACCGCTAAATCAATAGGTTGGGGGGAATGTCGTTTAAACTTTTATAAAGGGGGGGATATTTCACTCCGCCAATGGCCACCGCCCCGCCGCGGGGGGGTTAACTAAATACAATTGTTTGCGGCCCAGATCGTGCAGGAGCGTGGCGATTTCTCTGGCCACGTTTTGGCGGGAAAGATCGGCCGAGACTCCGATTACCGCGATACTCTCGGGCTCAAAAACATGGCCAAATTACGTGTATTCACAGTGGGTTTAGCGGTCGGCCCCCCCTTTTGCGGTTCGGCCAGCTCGCCGTAACCGTCAATGGCCACTAGCTTATCGTTCCCCCCCGTTAAGACAAAGGGGTTTATGTCCAAAGCGGCAATGGCCGGGCACTGATTGGCCAAGGCACTGATTTTGCCCAAGGCATCGGCCAGCAGGGGAACGGCCCGGGCTTGGTTCTGCGCCTTAAATTTTTTTGGCGATGTGCAGTGCTTCCACCTGTTTCTTGCTTTGCGAGGTACTCAGGGGCGGAAGCATGAGGTTAGCGGGATCGTAGTGGCTGGCAAAGAACTCCGCATCACTGCCCCCCCTTGCTGATTAGGACGACGGGCCCGAATTCGCGGTCCTGCCTAAAGCCTAGCATTGTTTCATTGCCAAGGGCGGGGCTGTAGGGGATAAATTCGACCAAGAGAAAACCCTTAATCTCGGGCCGTTGATCCCGGGGAAAATGGGCCAGGACTTCTTCTTTCATGGCGTACAGCAGTGCGGGCAGTTGCTCTTTGTGCCGATTTTCTAGTATCTTGACTCCGCCCAGCTTTTGTTTATGGGCTATCTGCGGGGAGACGACCTTGATTACCAGTTTATCACCCCCCCAGCCCGCCAGCGTTTGAGTACCGATCCGCCCCCCCGCCCGTTCACAGAAGAAATAACGGGGGGGGTAGCTAGGCCTATTACGTTAAGAATCTGATAGACTTCGAACTCATAAAGGACCCGGCGCCCTTCGGCGCGGGCGGTGCTAAAGACCGCCTCAATTTGTTGTAAAGCCGGCCTCTTCAGTTCTGTTTTCATTTTTCCCACACCCCCTTGTCCCGTACATCAATATTATAAAGCAAAATTAACATTGAGGCAACAGAGGAGCATGCCTAGTGGGCCACGTTCTTGCTGTGCCGCCCGCCTAGACTCGGTTTAGCGGGTACTTCTCGAAAGAAGGCCTCTAAGACAGGAATCAGGACTAAGGCCACCAGCCCCGAGACAAAACCGCCGTTGTAAATGTTGAAACCCCCATAAATGGCCGGAGTATAGCAGGCAATGCAGGAATGCAAAGCGCCTGCCGCGATGCCCCACCACCAGCCCCCCCAGCGGCCGCTGATGGGTGATAGCCCTGTGGCGAAGCAAAAGGCAACCGCGATGGCCTGCGTGCTCAGATTCCAGGCAGCCGGCAGCGAGATGAGCCAATAGCCGAGCATGATCGGGATTACGTTGAGGGGGTGTGAACCGGTGCCCGCCCAGCACAAGATACAGAGAAAAGCACCCACAGTGGGGGGGCCGGTAAAGGGGGCACCGCCCAAGTGGAAATAGGCCAAGCAGCAAAAACCCAGCACGCCAAAATTGATCAGTACATTGGGAACCCCGTCGGAGGAGACGAAATCGGTCTTAAAACCGCTGCGCCGCAGGAGGTTGCGGTAACCGGCGAAACTCTTGCCGTTCAAAAGAAAACCGGCCAGGATTGCCGCAATAAAGATCGCACCGAACAGGATGGAAAAAAAACAAGGGAAAACCCTCTGATAGGATGCTGTTTAAAGTGTAGGCCTGTTCCAAACCGAGCGGCCGCAGCAGCAGTGTTTTATAGACGGTAAATAAGAGGAAGGCCAAAAAGCCCGCGGACACCCCCCCGGCGTTAAAGAGGTTGTGCCCCTTATGTACGTTGACCGCATGGGCGGTAATCACCGGAAAGATGAGGCCGATTAGGTTCCCGATGGCCAGCGCGGCAATAATACCCAGCCACAGCGGGTAATCGAGATTGCGGTTGAAGAGTGCCTCACTGACAAAGGGCGCCAAAGAGCAGGCAAACAAGGACATATTGACGTGTTTGCCGAAGCCTTCTTTTTTTTCAGGCGGGCGTAAAAAAAGGTGCCCAGCACGATGGGCCAGATATTCAAGCAGTTTTTGCCGAAAAAGGAGAAACCCAGTGTCAGGAAAAAGCACCCATTGAGGTGTTGGTGGCGGGGGGGGCCCCGGAAAACGCATCAGGGCCCAGGCCAGTAAACCTAAAAGGCCGCTGTTGAGCATGGCCCCCCCGTTTAGGCCCCCCCCACTGCACAGGCGTCTGTTGTCAGTACCTGGGCACTCGTTTGAATGCGCCAAAATCCGGGCAGCAGATCAGCTGTGGGCCCGACAAAAATGAGACGATTATGAACAGCAAAGAAACGGCTAGGAAAAAATCATACAGAATTTTGTTTTGCGGATAACCCGTATCCTCCATTGCTAAATCCTCCCTGCGATTTATACTCACGATTTGTGCTCACAGTGTTATTCGTTTTGCGGCGCTGTAAATGTTTAAGCGCCGGCCCCGGGCAAAACCACACAGCGTTAAGTTTTCTTGGCGGGCTAACTCCACCGCCCGGTGGGTGGGGGCAGCCTGGGAAACGATCAGGGGCAGCCCGCTGTTTAAGGCTTTTCTGATTATCTGCTCCGAAACCCTGCCGCTGGTAATCAGATAGGCTTGTTCCAAATCGATGCCTGCCAAAAGGGCGTGTCCCAAAGCCTTATCTATTGCATTATGGCGGCCCATATCCTCCAGAAAACAATGAACTTCGCGCCCTCGGCAGATGGCGCAGCCGTGCGTCCCGCCCGTTTGGCGAAAAAGAACCGCTTGCTCGTTAAAAGCTTCGAGCGCCGCGAAAAGGTCAGGGGGGGCCGCCAGGCGGTACGGGGGGGCGCGGGCAGGGCGTTTTTCATCTGAGGAGCCACAATCGCTTCCGCCAGATCTTCTTTAATTATAAGCTCTGTAAGTTCCGCCTTGCTTTGAATGATGCCCTCAGAAAAAAAGATGGCCGCAGACCAACTCTTTGAGGTTGTTGGGTGTGCACAAAAAAATTGGTGTGGTTGCGGCCATTTACTTTTAGTCTGAGGGCAAATTCCACAATTACTAAATCCCGCAGTGAGCGGGCCAAGTCTGTTTGGATTCTTACGATTTCATACTCCTTGATGATCTGCATGGCAGCAGCCCCCGCGCGGAACCGCCTGTAATCTTCAGGCGTATTCAAATTTGTAAAGGCCCGCCAGCCCGGGACAAGAGGTCTCGCTTCTGCCTCAGCGATTATCAAGCTGTTGATTATCCGTGCGAAACGCTGCACAGAATAATTCCCCCGGGCCAGCTCCTGTCCTAAAATAAGCAGCGCTGAACGGCAGTAGAAGGCGTGCATTGTTTCCAAGAAGCCTCCCCCTTTCGGTTAGGCAGGCATTGCGGTTTTCGCCGGCCGCCGCCGAGTTTCTGAGCCGCTGCATCATGTATTCAATGTAAAGGGGGGGCTCCGGATAGGGCATGTCGCAGGCTAGGACAAAGACCGCATCACCCCCGAGCCTTTGTCAGCGCGGCATGAATGCCGCCCAACGGGCCTATTCCGGTGTGGATATCCTCGATCACTCGCACCGGCAGGCATGCATACAATTCGGGGGGGGTGGGGGGGCTGGCCACCATTATGTCGCTGAAATAGGCGGACAGAACGGCAATTTGGTGGCCCACAATGCTTGAGCCCTCTTGCTGCAAGAGCTGCTTATCAAATCCCATGCGGGTGGATTGCCCACCCGCCAGGATTACTGCACTTATAAATCTCATTTTTTTTGCCGTTAGGCTCAGCGGCCGCCGCAACTTCCGCTGTCTTTTTTTTGCCTCTCCAACTTGTACCGCTGCCTTGGCAATTTTGGCGGCGCAGACTTTGTATTCGGGAGTTTTGGTAATGGGATCAACTTCGCTGCTGGTCAGCCAGTTGGCAGCCCCATCCGCGTAGTGGAAGGGCATGTAGAGCATACCCTCCGGTACTCGCTCCGTGACGCGAGCATCGGCCTCAATTTCAGCTCGGCGGGAAGCTATCTTCACCCTACCGCCGTCCGCAATGTCATGTTTGGCCGCATCAGCCGGATTAATTTCCACAAAAGCCCGGCCCGCAACACGGTTGATCGCTTCCGTTTACCGGTCATGGTCCTGGTGTGGTATTGGTACAGGATTCTGCCGGTAGAAAAGATCAGCGGATATTCTTCGTCGGGCAGTTCCGCCGAAGGCACATAGTCCGATGGTTTAAACAAGGCCCGTTCGCCCCGGGAGAATTTGCCCACATGTAAAATGGGGGGGTGCCGGCGTGCTCCTGATTCGGGCAGGGCCACTGGGGGGGCTGTTCCCTTTCTAGGCGTTCATAACTGTACCCGCCGTAAGAAGGCGCTAAAGCTGCTATTTCATCCATTACTTCCGCCGCGGATCTGAATGTGTTTTCGTAACCGAGCCTGCGCATGACTTCCGAAATTATGGCCCAGTCATCTCGGGCCTCGCCCGGCCCCCTCAACCGCTTTACGGATCCGCTGCACTCTACGTTCAGTGTTGGTGAATGTACCGTCTTTTTCCGCGTAGCACGTCGCGGGCAGGACCACATCGGCCAATTGTGCCGTTTCAGTGAGGAACAGATCCTGGACAATCACGAAATCACAGGTCTCTAAAGCGTGCTGCACATGGGTTAGGTTGGGATCGCTTACCATGGGGTTTTCACCCATGATGTATAGGCAGCGCACTTCGCCCCCCCGCCCGGCGGCGGTCAACGCTTCAGTACTGGTCAAGCCCGGTTTGGCGGGGGGGAGTTTCGCCCCCCAAGCCTTTTCGAATTTGGCCCGGGAATCTTCATTGAGCACCTTTTGATAACCCACATAATCAGTGGGCAGGCAGCCCATGTCACAGGCGCCCTGTACGTTGTTTTGGCCCCCCCTTAAGGGGTTGACGCCGCAGGCGTATTTGCCCACTTTACCGCAGAGCAGAGCAAGATTGGCGACGGACATGACGCCGGCGGTACCGGTGGAATGTTCCGTAACCCCCCCCAAGCAGTAAAAGATGGGTGCCTTGTCCGCGGTGGCATACAGTCGAGCCGCTTCCACCAGATCTTCCGGCTTTATGCCGCAGATGTCCGCGACTTTTCCGGTGTGTACCGCTGCACGATTTCTTTTAGTTCTTCGAACCCTTCTGTGCGGTTTTCAACGTATTTTTGATCGTGCCAACCTTTGTTAATGATGACATTCATCAAGCCGTTTAAGAGGGCAATGTTGGTCCCCCCCGCCTTAATCTGCAGGTGAACTTCGGCTTCTTCCGCTAATTCGATTACCCTCGGGTCGACCACAACCAATTTAGCACCCCCCCGATCTCTGGCCCGGCGAATATGGGCTCCGATTACCGGGTGTGCTTCAGTGGGATTAGAGCCGATAATAAAGACGACATCGGCGTCTAAAACTTCCGTCACTGAGTTTGTCATTGCTCCGCTGCCTAACGTAGTGGCTAGACCAGCCACTGTGGGAGCGTGTCAAACACGGGCGCAGTTATCTACGCTATTGCTGCCAATAGCGGCTCGCATCATTTTTGGAAGACGTAGGTATCTTCGTTACTGGCTCGGCCCGAGGCGAAGCCGGCGATTGCTTCTGCGCCGCTCTCCTTTCTGATTCTTTTGATTCCGTCCGCAACATAATCAAGCGCTTCGTCCCAGCCGGCCGGCGTTAAGGCCCCCCCGTTCTTCCGAATTAAGGGCGTTGTGAGCCGCTCGGGGTGATCGATGAAATGATAGGCAAATTTGCCCTTGACGCACAAGATACTGGGATTGGTGTGTCCTTCCGCCGGTTCCACTCCCACAATCTTGCCGTTTTTGACCAAGAGATCCATCTGGCAGCCCACGCCGCAGTAAGGGCAGGTGGTGCGGGTACGGGTGATTTCCCATTCCCGGTAAGCCTTGCTTTCCTTGGTCGTTAAAGCACCGGTGGGGGGGCAGACAGAGGCGCAGTTGCCGCAGGATACGCAGTCGTAGTCTTTAAAGAGCTGATCGTAGGGCATGCCCACTTTTGTATCAATGCCCCGGCCCTTGAGGCTCAGCACCTTGCTGCTCTGCAGTTCATGACAGACGCGCACGCAGCGGCGGCAGAGAATGCACTTGGAAGGATCATAGTTCAAGAAATCACTGGACTCATCTTTGGTGCCCGTCTGTTTGACTTTTGCAAAACGGGACTGCTCAACTCCGTAATCCAGTGCCAATTGATATAATTCACATCTGCCATTGGCGGGGCAGGTGAAACAGTCGATGTCATGGTTGGCCAGCATTAGCTCCACAATCATGCGTCTGAATTTGTAGATCCTCTCGTTCATGGTCGTTACTTCCATGCCGTCCCAACAGGGGGGGTGGCGCAGGAAATCTGCAGCGCCTGCACACCCTTGACCTCCACCACGCAGATGCGGCAGGAGCCGGAGGGATCGAGATGGTTGAGGTGGCAGAGCGTGGGGGGGATTTTAATTCCCAGTTGTTCGCAGGCCGCCAGGATTGTAGTGCCTTCTTTTACGTTTAGCGTTCGGCCGTCAATAGTAACCTTATACATTAGCAAGCCTCCCTTGAGAAGCGCTTTTTACCGCAAAAGTTCGGGAAAAAGCGCACAGTTGATAAGACGGGATTGGGTGATGCCTGGCCCAGGCCGCACAGGCTGCCTTCCGCTTTGAAGTTGGCCAGTTCCACCAGCAATTCCAAATCGCCGCTGCGGGCGGTGTTATGCTTGAACCTCCGTACTAAATCCAATAGCTGGGAAGTACCTTCTCTGCACGGCGTGCATTTTCCGCACGATTCGTGCTCGAAGAATTCCAACAGGTTTTCTAAAACGTCCAGTAAACAGGTGCCTTCCGCAATAAACATCAAGTCGCCCGCTCCAAAGGTGGCACCCGCCTCTGCGCAGGTATCTATGGCCATTTCCGTATCGAGCAGGGAGGCGGGGATAATATTGCCCGAGGCACCGCCTGTTTGCACCGCGTATAGATTTTTTTTCCATCGGGGGGGCAGCCGCCGCCCACTTTTTCAAAAAGCTGCGGATCGTGACGCCGGTGGGAAATTCATAAACACCCGGATTTTTAATATTGCCGCTCAGCGTAAACAGTTTCGTGCCCGGGCATGTTTTGGAGCCTATAGCCTTATACCAGCTGCCGCCGTTAACCAAAATAGGGGGGGTAGGCTGGCCAGAGTTTCCACGTTATTGACAACGGTTGGTTTGCCCCCACAGTCCTGCCACACCCGGATAGGGCGGTTTAACGCGGGGGGGTTCGCCCCGTTTACCTTCCATTGATTCTAAAAGGGCTGTCTCTTCGCCGCACACGTAGCGCCGGCGCCAATAAAGAGTTCCACATCGAAATCGATGCCGCTGTTGAAGATGTCGCAGCCGAGAAAACCGTTTCCCGGGCATCGGTAATGGCCGCCTGCAAATTTCGGCCACGTAAGGGTATTCGGCCCGCAAGTAAATGTAGCCCTTGGTGGCGCCAACCGCCGCGCCCGCAATGGCCATACCTTCTAAAAGGCGGTGGGGACATTTTCCATTATGACCCGGTCTTTATTTGTGCCGGGCTCCCCCCCTTCGTCCGCATTGCAGACGATGTATTTTTGCTCGGCCGGGGTGTCGGCTGTAAAAGACAGTTTCACCCCCCCCGCGGGGAAACCGGCGCCGCCTCGTCCGCGCAGTCCGGATTCTTTCACGGTGGCGATGATTGTGTCCCTATTTTGCACAGCATTTCTTAGGCCCTCATAGCCGCCGATTTTCACATACTCCCGGGAACTGGTGGGAAGAATCTCGCCCATTCCCCGGAGAACTACTCGCATTTCTTCCATGATTTCACTCCTTTTTCCCAGTGTCTTAACCAACTCTTCCACCTTTGCAGGTGTAAGATTGCCGTAAACAGTGCCGTCAATCAAGGCCGCGGGCGATACATCACAGGCCCCCCCGATGCATTCGCATGTTTCCAGCGTAAATCTGCCGTCCGGGGTGGTTTGCCCCCCCGCCTGAACCCCCCCTAAAGTCCGTTCGAAAGCCTGCAAGATATTGCCGCTTCCGTTGATATGGCAAGGAGCGCTTTTGCACAGGCGAATGATCACTTCACCGCGTTTTTCAGTGGAGAAAAACGAATAGAAAGTGGCAGCATTATAAACTTGCGATAGGGGCAGGCGCATTTCCCTGGAAATCACTTCCGCGACTGCTTGGGAAAGGGCATTGCCCGTGACGGCCTGCACCTCGTGCAGTACGGAAAGAAGCGCGCCCGGGCGATCTTTCCATTCGGCCGCAATTGCCGCGGCTTGGGTGAGGACATCGTTTTCATTGACGATCATTTCAGTACACCTCCAGATGTTTTGTTAAAGCCTGCCTTCAATCTCGGCAAAAAAAGGAAGCGGCGCTTTGTGTCTGCCAAGGCATTGGGCCTCTCCTTTGCTGTATGGCCGTGATTTCTTGCAGGTAGGCGCTGCGTATTTTGTCTTGCTCACCTCCCGTTTGCAGAAAAGCTTGCAGAAAAAAAACTCGGCACATCTTATTTTGTTTGCAGAAAACGGGGGGGGATCATAGGTCGCGGCAAAGGCGATGATTCGGCCCTGGTCCGTTTCTTGGTCTCCCACTGCCGGCGGATCTTCAAAATCTACCCCCCCGAAACATTCGGTGCCGGTCCAGAGAAAATTGCGCAGGTTAACATCTCCCCCCCGCAGTTCATTTGTGAGGCGGTGGTAGGCCGCCAGCCAGTGTGCTAAAGCTGCCGCTTCCCGGAAAGTAATGGCCTCACTCAGATCGGCATAAGTAGTGCCGGCAATATACTCTAAAAATAAGCAGTGCTCAGTACACCGCAAAAGCCTGGGTACAGCCAAGCCCGCGGCATGGAGTGTTCTCAGCGCCGCCGCTTCTCGCCGCAGCCCCCCCTTTTGGCAGCTGTGGCATTTGACTACTATCCCGTTTTTTAAGTACACCTCGTTTTTTTAGAGTGGAATTTCACAACTTCACCCGAACTTCTATTGTGCCGTGTTCTTGATGGCCCTCCAATTCCTGTACAACCCCCAAGACCGCGTTGCGCAGAATATTCTGTACAAAAGGCACCATGGGCACGGGGGGGTATCATTGATCAACAGCTCTGTGGCAGCCTGCCACAGCAGGCAATCTTCGCGCTTGGCTTCTTGCCGAGCGATCAGCTCCGTCAGCTGCCTGCAGCTGTACCCGCAGAGCGAGCAGCAATCGGGCGCAAAGCAGGGAAGGGGGGGTGCAAAGGCCCTCTCTTCCACGAAGTCCGCTAATGCCTCCGGCTCTCTTAGGGCGTTGAAAACGGGCAGGCCCTGCCAATCTTTCAGGCCGGTGTCAGCCAAAATCCCCCCCGAAACGGCAATGTTTCGCCCATCTGCCCGTTCTTGCACTTCTTCAATGCTGTGGGCGGTGAGAATGCGGGGGCACATTGCAATCAGAGACGCCTTCTAAGATTACATAGTCATGGTCGTAATGGCGCAAAATTTCCGGCACGGGCAGTTTAGAAGGGTAAAGAATATCCGTTTCGTGTACCGCTCTTGCCGTAACCAGCTGCGAGCCTGCGGCGCGGTGGCGCCCCCCCGTATCTTCGGTGGGGTCGGAATCGAGGGCGAAACCGGCGTGATGTATTTCCTTTACCGATCCCACAGTATAACCCCCCCGGGCTCTTAGGGTGCGAATAATCGTTTCGCAAACGGCTGTTTTCCCCGAATCGGAAGTGCCTATGACTGCGATCGCTTTCATAATAGGCCTCCTTGGCCAAACGTAGTGTCGAGATGTTTGTTACAAGTAGTAAAATCTTAAGGCGCCGCCGCCCAGTGCAAGCAGTGCCGCGGTCAAAAGCCAATCGGCGGCCGACATTGATACCGCCAAATAGGATGTTCTTTCAGGTAGGGCGCCAAAGCCCCCCCTGGCCTGCATAGCCACTGCTAACGTTTCGGCCCGGTACACCGTATCCGTTACAATGGGCAGGACCAATTCCCGGTATAAAAGAATCCTCTTTTTTTACGGGCAATTTGTCCGGCTGTACGCCCCCCCTGAGCTGCAGCGCGGTCAGGGCGTCTTGGAAAGCCCTGCCAAAAAAAGGGAATAAACCGCAGGGCGGTAAGGAGCAGGAAGCAAAATAAATAGGGCAGGCCCATTTTGTTTAAGGCCGCGATCACCCTGCGATTACTTTCTGCCGCCATTACCGCCGCGGCACTCAAAAGGGCCAAGAAACGCAGCGCGGTATTGAGCGCCCGGCTGAGCCCGTCAGTAGTTACCGCCACTTTCCCGCTAGGGTAAGTAGGGGGGGGTCCCGGAGCGGGTAAAGGCGATCTGCAGTACGGCAAGCAGCAGCAAAAAAAGGTATTAGGCCCTGCAAACGCCGCAAAAGCAAGTCGAATCGGGCCCCGAAAAGCAGTGTCCCTCCCACTGCAAACAAGCAGGCGCCCAGCATCCAGACGGGCCGCACAAATAAAAGGGCAGCGCCGGTACATAAGATGGCCCACAGCAGTTTGACACGGGGATCGGCGTGTTTCATCGCAGTACCCTTCCCCCTTTGAGCCTAATCATGTTGGCGCGGTAGCGGTCGTGCAGCTCAGGCGAATGCGAAATGATGGCGCAGCCTTTGCCCGCCTGCCGCAGCTCGTCTAAAATTTCGTATAACAGCTGCCGGTTAGCCCGATCAAGCCCTACGGTCGGTTCGTCCAGCACAAAATAGCGCGCCCCGTTCATTAGAATAGTGCACAGCGCCAGCCTTTGTTTTCTCCGCGGCTGAGCCGGTGCACACCGCGATGGGCTAAAGCGGCTAAACCAAAACGCTCTAAAAGGGCCTCTGCCCGTGTGGCTGCTTGGGCCAAATTTTTTTTCCAGCAGCTGCTCCGCGAAAGTCATTTCCTGCCAGACACTGGCGGTGACAAGCTGCTGCGCGGGGTTTTGGAACAGGTAACCTATTCGGCAGCCGATTTCGCCCAAGGAAAGTCCGCGGGCGGCAGTGCCAAAGATGCGAACTTCGCCCCCCCGTTGGGGCTGTAAAATACCGCAGATCAGCTTAGAAAGGGTTGTTTTCCCGCTGCCGTTGGGCCCGGTGATGACCGTTATTTCGGCCGCCGGCAAATGCAACTCCGGGCAGAGCAGGGTGAACCCGCTTTGCGCGTAAGTGTACTTAAGATCTGTAATCACAACGGCCGCGGTCATAAATATACCTCCCGCAGTTGGCCCGCCTGTAGGGCGAAAACGTGATCCGCGCCGGCCAAATCCTGTTCATCGTGGGCGACCAATAACACTGCCCGGCCTTTCTGCTTTTCAGCCCTGATTACGCTTTGGACCAAGTGGGCCGCAGCCGCGTCCAGTTGGGAAAATACCTCATCACAGATTAGAATCTGCGGTCGAAGGGCAAGCACCGCCCCCCCCAGCGCGATCAGCTGTTTTTGCCCCCCCTGGGAAAGGGTTTCCGTTTTCGCCTTGCGGAACGGGCCCATACCCACCGCGGCTAGGGCTTCATCAATCCGCTGTTCTATTTCGTCCCTGGGCAGGCAGATGTTTTCCGGGCCGAAAGCTATTTCATCCTCCACAGTGGGGGGGAAACAGCTGCGCATCAGGATCTTGGAAGACGATACCTATTTTCTGCACTAAGGCGGCCGGGGACAATTCGCTGAGTTCGGTGCCGCAAACGAGCACTTTCCCATCTACGCGCCGGAATGGAGCGGGGGGGGATGATGCCGGCTAAAATGTGGCACAGAGTTGTCTTGCCGCAGCCAGAGGGGCCCATCAGCCCTACGCATTGGCCCGCTCGTACCTCTATGTTCACTTGATCTAGGAGTAGGGGCCCGCGGTGGTAGCGGAAAGTGATGTCTCGGCCCTGCAGTGCCATCATTTAATGACTATTCCTCCAACACATTTGCACCAGCGCTGGGCAAATTCCGCCGTGCGGATTACTAGATAATAGGGCCCGCAGCCCCCCCTTCGCTGCGGGGTTTTAACGCTTCACCATCCATGGCAATGCATAAGTAAATGTTTTCCGGTGCCAAGATCTCTTCACCTGTGAGGGCACTAGTGTAGCCATCAAGGGCAATGACTTGAATTGTGGTTTTGGGGGGGCTTACAGCCACGGCGTATTTTCCAGCACTTTGCTTAATTCCACGCCGGTGAAAGTGACCGGGGTGGCGCCGGTGGTGCTGGTGCGCATCGTTGTTTCAAATTCAACCGGTTCCAAGGCCAAGATATCCCCCCCATACCGATGGTGATCTCCCGCTCGCCGGCGGTCAGTAAAATTCGGCCTCCATCTCCAGCTCTTTCAAGGCAGCCACACTGCCCGCATTGAGATAGGCAAATCCGGCGATGGCGGTTAGCAACAGCGATACGGTAATGATAATTCCAATTCTGCCTTTGTTCGTTGTAGTGGTTGTTTTCATTCCGTCAACTCCCTTGATTCAAGTTCTTTCCGCAGTTTCTTAGCAACGGCGTTAGCAATCAGCCCCCCCGAGCCCACCTGAAAGGGCCGCTACACTTAAAGAAAGCAAGAGCGGTATGGGCGGCAGCTTGAAAATGGCTAGATTAACCGCCAGTGTTCCGGCTAAATTAGCCGCCATCCCCCCCCAAAAAAACAGCAGGGGGGGCGCAGCATCCCCCCCTATGGCCGCTCAACAAAAAAACAAGCTCCGCGCCGATGCCGGCCGCGCTATATGTAAATAGGCTAGCCGCCCCGTGGGAGCCAAAAGTGCCGCTGATCGTGACCAGTACAGCCTGAATAAGTGATACCAACAGGGCCGCACCCCGTTTTTGCGTTATGGCCGCGGCCAACAGCAAAAACAGCATAAAAAAATCCTCCCGCGAGTACGCCGCCGGGAATAAAAGGGGTCCGGTAATCAGGTGGGCCAGCGGCACGATGACAACTTTGGCGGCCAAGCCCATGGCGGCCAGCATGGCGATGATTAAGTACTCCGACAGGAGGAAATGTTTTTGTTGGGGGAAAATTTTTGTTTTGCACAGCACATCAGTCCCTAGCCATTAGCTACTTTTTTTCACAAGTAGATTCGTAAAAAAAATACCGGTCCGAAAAATGTTTGTACTGGGACGATTCCGCCCGATCCGAGCTGGGAATATTATTATTGTCTATTATATTGCTGGGCATGAATTCGAATGAAGAGGTGAAGTTGATCTAAAGTAAGAAAAATTATTTGGCACAAACATTGATAATATTATAACCGACAAAGTCTAACATTTCAATGCTAAAAATTTAGCGAGCCCATTTTTACCGGATTTTAGGCCGCTAAATACGCACAATGTTGTAATACACCTTAGCGGTGGAAGTATAGACAAACAGATAGCCAAGGGCAAAAATAAGGAAAATGCCTAAAGTGGACACAGCAAACAGGGCTGTATTGGTAAGATTAAAAACGGCCAGCATTTTAGCAACCATCTTGAAAGCGAATAGAATATGAATTCCCGCCGCTGTCAGGGGGGGTATGAAGAAAACGATTCGCACTTGGCTACGGATTGTCTTTCTTACCTCTTCGGCGCCCATGCCCACCTGCTGCATGATGGTGAAGCGTTTTTGATCCGCAAAACCTTCCGTAATTTGTTTGTAATAAATAATCAATACCGTGCCCATTAAAAATAGGGCCCCCAGGAAAATGCCCACGAAGAATAAGCCTCCGTAGAGCTGGTAAAAAGTATCCCTCTCCGCGGCCCGCGAACTTACGGTGCAGGACAGGCCGGTGAGAGCAGCTCTAATATCTGTGTAGAGCGCTAATTCATCAGCGTCTGTCCCGTTTAGATCAAAACCAAGGTAATAACTGAATTCGCTCGCTTTTTCTTGCAGAGCCTGCCTTTGCGCTAATAGCAGTTTTTCCATGACACCCATATCCTCCACTACCACATAGTAATAAGAGGAAATATAGCTGTCCAAAAATAGGTGTGCCTGGCCGGGTATGGCCGCCAAAGCCTGATCCGCCACTGTGAATGTAGAACCTAAAACGGAGAGCTTCGTGAAAGGGTATTCTGTTCTGGATAGAACGAGCACTTGTCCTTGTCCCAGGCCCGGTGTTTTACCTACCATTTTTGCATAGTCCTGCTGTGGGAGGAAGATCATAAAACCGAGACGGCCGGAAAAATCATCGAGGTATTCCCGGTTTACAGTAAACTCGCTTTCCTGCCGGGTTATGGGGGGACCACAAGCGAGCGGTAATCCGCCACACTGTGTATTGCACCGGCCGAATCTTCCAAAATGGGGGGGCGATGCGCCGGCGCATGATCTCGCCTTCCGCCGCGGCGGCCCTTACTTCGATTTGCCGGGGAAACTGGGCGCGCAGTTGGTCTTCCACACCCAGATAAAGGGACACAGTTGTGGAAAGAGTGACCAACACCGCGGTGGAAAGGATGCAGACATTGGCCAGGCCCACCGCGTTTTCCTTCATACGGAACATGAGGCCCGCAATGGCGGTGAAATTGCCCCGCCTATAATAATATTTCTTGCTGCGTTTCAACAGTTTTAAAACTGCAACGCTGCCCGTTGTGAATAGGCAGTAGGTACCCAGCATGACTAGGAGTACTGCGACGAAAATGCATTCAGCGCTTCTAAGGGCGCCGTGACTTTCTGGGCCAGGTAATAGCCTGACGTCAACGAAGCGAATCCGATCAGAGTTAACAGCCACCGGGTTTTCGGTTCTCTTTCACCGAATTGTTCCGCCCGCAGCAGATTAATCGGTTTGGCCAATTGCACTCGGGCCAGATTATAAAGGAGCGATACAAGGAAGATAGGGACGAAAAACAGCAGGCAAATCTGCAGAGGCACCGGGGAAAACTGAAAAGTAAGCACTACTTCAAAGGAGATCAGCTTGAGCAGAAGCAAAAACATGAGCCTGGTAAAGACGAGCCCGCCCATTAGGCCCAAGCCCAAGCAGATCAGGGCACTGAAAACGGTTTCCCAAAACATGATCTTGGCCAGGTGCCGTTTTTCCATACCCAAAATATTAAACAGCCCTAATTCCTTTGTGCGCCTTTTGATCAAAAACTGTTCGTGTACAGAAGAAAAACGGCTGCAAAAATCGCCATAACGATCAGGCCCAAAAACAGCAGGGTCTTCAACTGCGCAGCACCCCCCGATTCGGTCTAAGGCCGGGGGGGTGGAGGAGATGGCGGTCAAGATGTAAAATAGGGCGATCATGACCGTGCAGGTTGTTAAATAGGCTCGGTAAGTCAGCCTGTTATTTTCAGATTGGTCAGGGCCAGTCTTTGATAGAAAATCTAGGCACCCGACTCACCACCTGTCGCGATTGCGGTCAAAGTATCACTGATGCGCCTGTACATTTCCGGGGTTGAGAGTGTCCCCCCCCGGTAGAGCTGGTGGAAAACCTTGCCATCCTTAATAAAGAGCACTCGTTGGCCGTGGCTGGCCGCGCTGATGCTGTGTGTCACCATCAGGATCGTCTGCCCTCTGGCGTTGATTTCAGTAAAGAGCCTAAGCAGCGAAGTGGTGGAGCGTGAGTCTAAGGCCCCCCCTGTGGTTCATCGGCCAAGATCAACCGCGGTTCGGTGATCAGGGCCCGGGCAATCGCTGCCCTTTGTTTTTCGCCCCCCCCGATACCTCATAGGGGTATTTATTCAAATCGGTGTAATGCCCAGCTGTTTGGCAATGGGCTGCAGCCGTTCGTTCATCTCCCCCCATAGGCCTTTCCCGCCAAAACAAGGGGCAGGAAGATATTATCTTGAATCGAAAACGTATCTAAGAGGTTGAAATCTTGGAAGACGAAACCGAGGTTATTGCGGCGGAAAGCGGAGATTTCTTTTTCCCCCCCAATCTGGGCCAAGTTCTTCCCGTCCAAATAAACTGCTCCGCTCGTGGGCTTATCCAGGGCTGCTAAAATGTTCAACAGCGTTGTTTTGCCCGAACCCGATTCGCCCATAATAGCCACAAATTCCCCCCCTTTTTTTCACACTAAAAGAAACATCAGCCAGCGCTTGCACCCGACTAGCCCCCCCAAAGCGGGTAGTATAAACCTTTTTGAGATTGCACACTTGTAAAATTGGCATTGCTGAACCCCCCCAATCTATCTAAGCTCAGTCTAACAAGCGGTAAAACGGGGCGCCATCGATTTAGCTTACATCTTTTGCAGTAAACTTACATTCTAGTAAGAATCGTTTATTCGGTCGGCAAGCGGAGGGCGCTGCAAACCAATTTTAAACGCGGTGCCTTCGCCCAACACCGAGTCCACCGCCATGGGGGGGTGGCCGAGCCTATCTAGGACTAATTTGCTCAGATACAAGCCGATGCCGGTTGACTTTTGTTCCACCCGGCCCCCCCTAAAGCCGGTAAACCCTTTTTCAAAGATGCGGGGCAGATCTTCCGGGTGAATGCCGCAGCCCGTATCGGCAATGGCCAGCGAAAGGCCCTGTCCGGGCACTTGCTCCAGCTTTATTGTGATGCGGCCCGCCTCCGTGTATTTCAAGGCGTTGGAAAAAAATCTGTTCTAAGGCGAAGGACAGCCATTTGGCATCTGTGAGGATCTCAATTTCGAGATTGTCCATTTTTAAACTGATTTTTTTGTGGATGAACAGCTTGGCATACCTGCGAATGATGGGTCGTACCAGGTTGTCCAGCTTATAGTATTGAAAAACAAAATCGGAAGAAGGGCTTTCGATGCGCAGGTAGTGCAGGACCATTTCCACGCAGCGTTCAATTTTAAAAAGTTCCGCTTCGAGTTCAGAATTGATGTGGCCGGGATTGTTTTGCAGAAGCAGGCTCATGGCCGCGATGGGTGTCTTGATTTGGTGGGCCCAGAGAGTATAATAATTTTGCAGTCCAGCCCGTTTTTGTTCCGCATCGGACTTAAAAAGCGCCTGTTCCGCAAAGAGGATGTGCAGCAGTTCTAGGTACAGCCCTTCCAAGGCATGGGCCGGTTCTGGCAGGTGTTCGAGGGTAAGGGTGATCTCCTCTTTCAGGCGGTGCAGCAGTCTGTGGCGCCGCGAAAACGGGCAAAGGAGAATCCCGCCGCCACCAAGGCGGTGAACGAGCAGAGCAGTGCTCCGTAAAGCACCGCTTGCAGGGGTAAATTATATAGGTAAAATATGCTGGCGAAAATCGCAAGGAATAGGGCCGATAAGTACAGGTAGTTTTTGTGTTTTTTGATGTAGGCCGCCAGAATTTGTTTCATGGCTGAACCCTGTAGCCTGCGCCGATTTCGGTCAGAATAAAGTCTTTAAGGCCCAACGTGGCCAGTTTGCGGCGCAGCCTGGCAATATTGACACTCAACGTGTTTTCATCAATGTAGCTGTCCGTTTCCCACAGGGCGGCCATTAATTTTTCCCTGCTCACGACAGCACCTTGACTGAAAAATAAGGTGTGAAGAATCCTGTGCTCATTTTCGTCAATTCGATCTTTTGGCCGCGGAAAGAAAGGGTAAAATCGGCTAGATTAAGAATGACCCCCCCTTATGCTCCAAGAGATCCGTTTGGCCCGCGAAAGAGTAACTGCGGCGCAGCAGGGCCTGTATTTTAGCGGTGAGCACTGATAAGGCAAAGGGCTTGGCAATAAAGTCATCGCCGCCCATGCTTACCGCCTGAATAATATTCATATTATCGGAACTGGAGGAAACGAAGATGATTGGCACTTTGGAGATCTGCCTGATCTCACCGCACCAATAATAACCGTTATAAAAGGGCAGGCCAATATCGAGCAGCACCAATTGGGGGGGATCAAAACTGATGAACTCGCTTAAGAGGTTGCTGAAATCTTGGACGCATTGTACTTCATAGCCCCCCCATTTGGCAATGTGTTCGGCCATCGCTGCCGCGATTTGTTCATCGTCTTCAGCAATGAGGATCTTATAGCCCACAAGATCACCTCCGCGCCTATCTTATCACGAATGGCGGCGGGGGGGAAAAAGGGTTAAGGGGGGGCCTTTGCTTTCAAAAAAAAGGCGGAATGGCCCCGTATAGAGAAGTAAGGCGGGGGGGAAAGAGGGGGGGTAGAGATGATTGTCATCCTAAAAAAAAGAGATGGGGGGGCAGGTGCAGGTTGATGAACTATGCCGCCAGCTGGCGGCATTGGGGTTCGTACCACAGCCCATGGTTGGCGCGGGGGGGCTGCCGTGATCAGCCTCGAGGGCGACACCGGCCGTCTTGAAGCGGACAGCTTAAGCCGGCTGCCCGGGGTAGAGCGGGTCATTGCCCTCGACAAACCTTATCAATTGGCGCGGCGCAAGTTTCACCCGGCAGATACTTTAGTTGCCCTCGGTGATGTGGTGGTTATTGGCGGTGAGCGGATAGTGCTTGCTGCAGGCCCCTGTTCCGTTGAGTCCCGGGCCCAGTTGGGCGAGATTGCCGCCGCCGTGCGGTCAGCGGGGGCCCATATTTTACGGGGCGGCGCCTTTAAACCGCGCAGTTCACCCTATTCTTTTCAGGGTTTGCAGCTGAAAGGACTGGCTTATTTAAAAGAAACTGCCCGGGAATACGGCCTGCCCGTCGTATCTGAAATAACGGATCTTGCCTACCTGGAAGCTTTTCTGGAACATGTGGACATTATTCAGGTGGGGGGGGCCCGCAGTATGCAGAATTTCGAATTGCTGAAAGAACTGGGCCGAGCCCGCAAACCGATTCTTTTAAAACGGGGGGGATTTGCTAACACCCTGGCGGAACTGCTCATGTCAGCAGAATATATTCTCAGCGGGGGCAACGACGATGTGATCCTTTGCGAACGGGGAATTCGAACGTTTGAAACGGCCACCCGCAATACGCTTGATGTGAGCGCGGTACCGGTTTGAAACGGATGACCCACCTTCCGGTCTTTGTTGACCCCCCCAGCCACGCCGGGGTGTGGATTGGCTGGTGGAACCGCTGGCGCTGGCCGCGGTGGCGGCTGGGGGCGGATGGGCTGCTGATCGAGGTACACAACGATCCGGCCAAGGCCCTTTCAGACGGTAAGCAGTCTTTGACGCCGGCCCAGTTTGAACGGTTGTCGGCGAAACTGCAAGCGGTTGCGGCCGCGGTTGGCCGCAGTGTGTAGGGGGGGCTTCGGGTTTGCAGACGATTGTTGTCCAATCTGTGCAGGGCTCATATGAGGTGCTGGTGGGCGAAGGTGTGCTGGCCAAAATAGGGGAAATAGCCGCGGCGGCTTGGGGAGGCGGCAGGGTGGTGATTGTCACGGATAGCAATGTTGCCCCCCCCTTTATCTTGATGCCTGCCGTTTATCGTTACTGGAACATAATTTTGAGGCTGTCGGTGCGGTCATTGCTCCGGGCGAGGCGAGCAAAAACATGGAGGTGTTAGCCAATCTCTATCAAGCCTTCAGCGCTGCGGGCTTGGCGCGTGATGACGGCGTCATTGCCTTAGGAGGCGGTGTGGTAGCGATTTAGCCGGGTTTGCCGCGGCCACGTATCTGCGGGGGTGTGGGCTTAATCCAGGCTCCCACCACCCTCTTGGCCAGGTGGATGCGGCGATTGGCGGTAAAACCGGCTTGGATCTGCCCTGGGGAAAGAACATGGTTGGTGCTTTTTATGCCCCTCGGGCAGTAGCTGCCGATTTGACTACGCTGCAAACATTAGAAAAAAAGCGTTTTGCGGAGGGAATGGCGGAAGTGATTAAATACGGCTGTATCCTCCATGAAGGGCTTTTTGCATCTTTGGAAAAGGGAACTCCGCCCCCCCTAGGCGAACTTGTCAGCTGCTGTGTCAGGCTCAAGGCGCAGTTGATTGCGGAGGATGAACATGATTTAGGTCGGCGCGGCCTACTCAATTTCGGCCATACGCTGGGCCACGCCTTAGAACAGGCCACCGGATTTAGGCGCTATACGCACGGGGGGGAAGCGGTAGCGGCCGGTATGGTGATTGCTGTGAAAATTGGGGGGGAAAAACTGGGCATTACCGCTCCCGAGACTCGGCCGCGCTTACTCGGTACCCTTAAGAGATGGAAACTACCCACCGAAATTACTGTCCCACTAGGGCAGGTAATGCCCGCCTTAAGCCATGATAAGAAACGCCGGGGGGGGATTTGCTCCAATTTGTTTTGCTGCCGAAAATAGGTGAATCCTTTTTGTACCCCCCTAAAAATAGCTGATCTAGAAACGCTTTTGGAGGAGGTGTGGCCCGGTGGCTAGACTCTTGATTGGCCCCGGCCGCCTGCGGGGGGGCTCTGTTACCCCTCCCGCCAGCAAAGCATTGGCCACCGTGTTTTGATCGCCGTTTCTTTGGCGGCCATGGGCAGCGGGCATCTAGGTTGTGTGCAAGGAATCGGCCCGGAATCGGGGATGATTTGGCCGCTACGTTCAACTGCCTGGAGGCTTTGTTCAGTACCGCCGAGGGGGCCTTGCGAACTAAACTGCCGGGAATCCGGCTCCACCCTGCGTTTTCTCATCCCGGTGGCGGCCGCTTTGGGAAAGGAGGCGGTGTTTGTGGGCTCGCGCCGCCTCAGCGAGCGCCCTTTGGCCGAATACGCCGCCATATTGGCGAAAAAGGGTCTAACGCTGGAATTTCCCCCCCGCCAAGGCGGCCTGCCTTTGAAAATCTCCGGTGCGCTGCAAAGCGGACGTTACTATGTACCGGGGGCCGTAAGTTCTCAATATGTGACGGGCCTGCTTTTGGCGCTGCCTCTGCTGCGCGGGGGGGACAGTGTGATTTGCCTTACATCGCCTTTAGAATCGGCACCCTATGTTGAACTCACGGAAGGGGGGGTGCTGGAGCAGTTCGGCATCGCGGTAAAACGCATAAGCACCCAAGACGGAAGGGCGATTGGTTGGCAGGTACCCGGAGAGCAGTCCTATCAAATGCCGGTCGGCGCAATAGATGTGGAGGCGGATTATTCCCAGGCCGCCTTTTGGCTTGTGGCTGCCCATTTGGGGGGGCACTCTGTGCGGGTAGTGGGCCTCAACCCCCCCGCCAGCCTGCAGGGGGGGATCGGGCCATCATTGCCCTTTTGGACCTGCTGGGGGCCAGTGAAGATGAAGTGGAAATTGAGGTAAGCCAGATCCCCCCCGATTTGGTGCCTCCCCCCCTAGCGGTAGCGGCCGCCCTAAGGCCCGGTAGGACGGCTTTTACCGGGGCCGGGCGTTTGCGCCTGAAAGAAAGCGATCGGCTGGAGGCTCTCGCTTGCGGCTTGGGGGGGCGGCTGGGGGGGCGGCCATTGAAGCGGAACGGGAGCGGTTGATTGTCGTGGGGGGGGCAGGCCCCTGCCCGGTGGTGCGGTCAATAGCTGTAATGACCACCGCATTGCCATGGCCTTGGCCATAGCCGCTTTGCACACCGAACGGGGGGGTGCTGTCCTGGAAGGGGGGGCGGCTGCGGTAAATAAATCTTATCCTAATTTCTTTGCCGAGTTAAGGCGTTTGGGAGGGTGTTGTGTATGGGCTCCATCTGGGGGGGTGAACAGCTTAAAATGAGCATTTTTGGGGGGGAATCGCACGGCCCCCCCGCCGTTGGTGTGGTTTTAGACGGCCTGCCCGCGGGGGGGGAAGAAATTGATTTTGCCAAAATAAGGTCTTTTATGGCCAGACGGGCCCCCCCGGCCGCCAGCCTTGGTCAACTGCCCGGCGCGAAGACGATCAGGTTCGCGTTTTATCGGGCCTTTACCAAGGGCGCACTTGCGGCACGCCCCCCCTTTGCGCCGTAATTGATAATCAGGACATGCGGCCGGGGGGGATTACCCCGAACGGATGGCTGTGCCCAGGCCGGGCCATGCCGATTATACCGGCTGGAAGCGCTACCGCGGTTATAATGATCCTCGCGGCGGCGGCCATTTCTCGGGCCGCTTAACTGCTGCGCTTTGTTTTGCGGGCGCGGCTGCCAAGCAAATCTTAGGCCGGCGGGGCATTATCATTGCGGCCCGGATTAGGGAGATTGGCGGAATAGAGGACAAACTACTCGATGCAGCTAAAGTCGACGAACAAGAATTACTATCCGCAGCCGCCCGGGACTTTCCCGTCTTAGACCGGGCCCGGGGGGGCGCCAAATGGTGGAATTGATCGAAAAAGTACGCCAAGAACGGGATTCCTTGGGCGGCATCATTGAATGTTTTGCGCTGAACTTGCCCCCGGGTGTGGGAGATCCCATATTCGGCGGCATGGAGCCCCGGCTTGCTTCCATTGTGTACAGTATCCCCCCCGCTGTGCAGGGTGTTTCTTTTGGTTCGGGTTTTAATGCCTGCCGTATGCGTGGTTCGGAGCATAATGATATTTTTTTATTTTGATGGGCAGGGCGAAGTGCGGAGTGAAACAAATAGGGCGGGGGGCATCAATGGGGGCATTACAAATGGTATGCCTATCGTGCTGAATGCAGCGATCAAACCAACCGCTTCTATTGGCAAACCGCAAGCCGGTGTTGATCTGCATACGGGTCAGGCCAAAACGTTCTCCCTTCGGGGGCGCCACGATCCCTGCATCGTCCCCAGGGCGGTTCCCGCGGTGGAAGCGGCGGTGGCGGTGGCGGTTCTTGACGCTCTACTGGTGGCATACGGCATTCAAGGCCATTTGTGGACAAAATGAGGTGGTTTGTGCATGGATAACAATGGTGCGGCAGAAGAGTTGAAATGGCTGCGCAAGGAAATCTCACGCCTGGATGAGCAGTTGTTATCTCTTTTTGCTCAGCGGATGGAAGTGATTGAGCGGGTTGCTGAGTCTAAAAACAAAGCGGTGCACCCATATTAGATCGGCGCCGTGAAGCGGAGCTTTTAGCCGGGTTGGGGCCCCCCCGCGCGGGTGTTTGTTGAAACTTTACTGCGCCTCTCGCGGCAAAGGCAGTATGAGCTGTTGTTGGAATCCCAAACACGAGATGTAAAATGGCAGTTGGGGGCTGAATTGAAGGGAGCGCCCTTAAGCCCGCCCATCGTGAGCCAAGTCGCAATAAGCGGCATCGGCCCGGGCGAGAACCCCCCCGCCGGCTATCTATTTCCATCCGCTGTGGTTGTGCCTGCCGGCAGCGCCGCTGCCGCGCTTGGGCAGGTTGTGCAGAAAAAGCCCAAGCCGCACTGCTGCCCTTGACCAACCCGCGGCAGGCGGCCGAAATCTACAGTCTGCTGGCGGAGAAGGGCCTATACATTCAAGCGGCCCTAGATCCGCTAAACGCACCACATACCCGTTATATTGCGGTGGGCGGCACACTGATTGCACCTTCGCAGGAGCATAGGGTAAGCCTGCTGCTGCACATAGTTGATCAGCTGGGGGGGCTTTAGCGGCTGCTTTGAACATTTTTGCCGATGTGGGCATCAATCTGGACAAAATTGAGTGCATCTCTCGGCGGCGCCTCCCCCCCGGCCGAGGGTGTTTTTATCTCGAATTTTGTGCCCCCCACCCGCCAGCGGCGCGGCAAGGGTCGCCCTCTACCAGCTGGAACAGGAATTTTCCCGCCTTTACCTGTTAGGCTGCTATGAAGCAAAAAGTATGCCCTTGGCTTAGGGCCTAAGGGCAGACCAGATCGGCCAATTCTAGCGGGCCCACCGATTTGCCCTGCCTAAAAGCGCGCAGGTTGCCCCCCCCGGATATTTCGTCGATCAGCATAATTTCTCCCGTTTTTGAACGGCCGAATTCCAGCTTGATGTCGAACAGCTCAATCTCTCTTTGGGCCAGCTCTGCTCGGATGATACCACTGATTCGCCTGGTAAGATCGGTTAAATGGGCATATTCGGCCGAGGACAGAATGCCCAGTATCTGTAAGGCCTCTTTTGTGATGGGCGGATCCTGACGTTTGTCATCTTTTAGGGTAAACTCCACGAAGGCATTTAAAGGGTCGCCTTCTTGAATATATTTTCCATAGCGCCTAAAAAAAACTACCTACTGCCCGATAGCGGCAGATTACTTCCAAACCGTGCCCGAAAGGGGCCGCTTGTTTTACCGTCATTGTCAGCCGCTCAAGGTCGGCCTGAATATAATGGGTAGGGATTTCTTGCGCTGCAAGCAGGGTAAAAAAATATTTGCTCAGGCGCAAGGCGGCCTGCCCCCCCGCGCCGGGCAGTGTTAAACCTACCGTATCCGCGCCCGGATCAAAAACGCCGTGTGTTCCGGTCAAATCATCCTTAAACTGCAGTAGGTAGTCGCCGTTTTCTAGACGAAAAACGTCCTTTGTTTTGCCCTTGATTATCAATTCCATTTATCCAGCCCCCCCTCTGTGTGAATCCTTTGTGTTCGCAATGAATATGTATCGCTTCAATTGTACAAAAAAAACGGCTGCCTTAATCAATAGTAGGCAGGATGGTGGGGCTTAAGTTGAACTATTTCAGCAGGATTTGAGGTGGCATTATGCTGCAAGTGTTTATTCAGTCGCTTTTGATAGGTTATTCCGGTGCGGTTATGCCGGGCTCACTTTTGACCTTTACAATCGACCGCAGCCTTAAATACGGGGGGGCCGGGCCCGCAATGCTTGTGCCATTGGGCCATGTTGGCGTGGAAGCCTTGTTGGTGGTGGCAATTTTTTTCGGTTTCGGCCGATACCTCAGCTCCGCGGCGGCCCAAATCGCCATAGGCCTACTGGGCGGTTTGCTGTTGATTTATCTGGGCGGCAGCATGATTAAAGAAGGCCTGGGGGGGACTGTAAAGTTAGAAGTCAATCAGTATAGCAAGAACCCCGGCCGCGGTGGGCTGCTTATTGCCGGTGCGCTGCTTAGTGTGAGCAACCCCTATTTTATAATCTGGTGGGCAGTTGTGGGCTTGGGGGGGCTGATCATGAGTGCATATCAATTATTGGGTATGGGTGGTATTATCCTTTTTTTACCTGGGCCATGCCGCGGCCGATCTGACTTGGTACGGGTTTGTGTCCATATTAGTCAGCAAAACGCGGGCCCTTTTTACCCAGAAGGCCTATAGCGCCCTGGTGATCGTTCTGGGCGCTTTGTTGGTCATTTTTGGCGGTGGTTTTCTGCTCAATGCGCTGCGCGCCCTGCGTTAGTGGGAAGATTCAACGGTGAATTTACATTGCGATAGCGGGGGGGAGGTCAAAGCGAATGGTCCTAATTTTGGCTCCGGCCATCCTGGTCCTTGTTTTTCGTTCTACATATCGTTTCGTTCCGCCGCTTCACCGAGGCGGGGGGGTGCTGCTCCATGTTACGCTGCCGCGGGAAGGCGCCGCAGACCCACGGGTGCGTGAACTGGTCAAGGGGTATGCCCAAAACAATGCGCGTCTTTTCCTATTCGCGGCTGCCCTAGGGACCCTATTTTTGCTGCCTGTGCCCCCCCTCCCTTAGTATAGTGGGCCTTTCTGCTGGATGGGCCTTATTCATGTTTTGGGTAGCCTTAATCTGGCGGCCTATTCCAAAAAGCTGGCCGTTTTGAAGCGGTCGGAAGGTTGGTTTGTGGGTGAAACCAAGCTGGTCCGCCCGGATACGAGCGCGGCGGGCGTAGCGGAAAAAAAAGGCCGTTTCGCGCTTGTGGTTTCTACCGCCTTCAGTGATCGCTTTGGCCTTATTTGTACCGGGTTTTAAAGGCGGATCATTGCATATGCCTATCTATGCGGCAATTGGGCCTGCGGCCTACATGTTGGCTTGGCAATTTTCGGTACGATCGGGGGGGGAATTTCGGTTCGGCCCCGGACACTCGCTTGGGTGGGGGGCTAGCCAATGCGCACGGAGTAATCGTGCTGTTAGCAGCTGTACTGCTGCGGCACGCGGATATAATCACTTCTAGTTTAATTATCTTCTTTTGGACGCGTTCTTTCTCTCAGCCGCGGTTATTTGGACATCCGGCATGATTAGGCGCAGCCAAGAACGCATCTTGTCTGAGGCGGGGGGGCCGGCCATAACGGTTGATCAGGATCATTACTGGCACGGCGGGTTTTACAATAACCCGGATGACAGTAGGGTTTTGGTAGAAAAACGAGTGGGCTATGGGGCCACAATCAATTTTGGCACACGCAAGGGAAAAATGGTAGGAGGAGTGGTTTTCAGTGGCGTCGCTGTCCTACTTATTTCTCTGCTTTTCATCTTGATTGCCTTTGACACGGCAGAGTACAGCCTGCAGATTACGGGGGAACAAATAACGGTGGAAGCACCCTTTTACGGGATTTCCTTTGCTAGCCATGAACTAAAATCAGTTGCTGCCTTGGAACACTTACCCTCGGGGATGCGCACTAACGGAGCCGAAACAAGTCGGTACAGTTTAGGTAACTATGTGCTGCAGGGTTATGGCAAAAGCAAACTTTATATCCATAAAGGAAAACCGCCTTACTTAGTTATGGAATTAGGGCACCTGCATGTGTTTTTCAACGCGAAAACAGCGGAACAAACCAAAGAGCACTATGCTGATCTACAGGCGTTGTTAGGCCGTTAGGGATCTTACTCGGGCCGGAGGAAGGTACGGAAAAAGAAAAACGAAAAATCCCGGTGGAAGTTCTCCGCGAGATTTTTCTACTTCTGTTTCTGTTCAGTTCAGGCAAATTGGGACTGCATGCCGCAGTTTTCGTTTTTAGCCAAGCCTTTCTTCGACAAAGGCTTGGTCTTCGCCATCTTGCTTTGTTTTTTTTGAACAGTACTTCTTTGGCCACAAACTCTTCGTACTTCTCCAAATTGTAAAAGCCCGGGTGCAATGACATCATTTTTTTCTTCCCCCCTCATTGTTTTTGTGGTTTTGTTTGATGTTGTCTTCATTCTATCGCCTTCGGTAAGCGGTGTAACCGGGCGTAAGGGGGTTTTTCGCCTCGGGCTGCAGACCGAATCGGACTCGGACTTTAGCGCCCGCGTGGGGGTGGCAGGATATTTGCATCCTGCGGCGAATGATGGAGTAACGTTAGGGGGAGGACAATGCCCACGGATATTGCCGCAGTAGCAAGTTCTTTAAAACAGTATCACCTGCGCCACGAGGTAAGCGTCCGTTTGGCGAAAACAGCGATAGCGTCGGTGGAGGCCCAAAGCGAGGCGGTACTCAAATTATTGGAATCGGCTCAAGTTCTTTTGGACGATCCTAACTTGGGTTCCCTGATTGATGTCCTTGTGTAATGGTGAATAACAAAACGAGCGATCCGCGGATCGCTCGTTTTCTCTTAAGGGGGGGTTGGCTCAGAGGTGTGCCTGTTGAAGCGCTGCTACCGTTTGCTTGCCCCAGGGGGGGACGCCGCCTTTTTCCAAGGCGTAAAGGCAGGCACCAGGATGGGGGGGGTTAATTCGGGTTTTTGCAGTGTAATATTGAACCGTTTCAACTCAGATTGCAGGGGGGGTTTGAGAACAAAATCCCCGCCTTGAAACACCGCCGCTGTACGAAGCGGGCAGCAGCTCGGTGGGCGGGAAATTGAGCTGTTTGGCCAGCCCCCGGTAAGTCTGGCTTAGTTCCGAAGCAGTGTTTTGGTACAGCCCGATCGCGTGCTCATCACCTGCCAGTGCCGCCTCGTAAATCAGCTTGGCCAGGCGGGCGATGGCATCCCGCTCATTGTCCGCCGTGATCAGCGGAACAAGGTCAAGATCGCGGGTTAAGCTAAAATGCTTGCGTACGATGGTATATAAAGCTGTTTTTTTCTAAACGATGGTCTGCCTGCTTGGAAAAAAAGCTGCAGCAGTTTACGGCCCAGCCAGTGGGCGGAGCCTTCGTCGCCGATAAACTCGCCCCCCCAGCCCCCCCCGCAGCGGGCGGTACACCCTTGCGGATCTCTGCCAAAGCCGATGGAGCCGGTGCCCGCCACCATATGCAGCCCGGGCTTGCAGGCCAAAGAACCGGCCCAGCCCACTTCAACATCGTTGACACACTGATAATCCCGCCCGCCGACAAGTTCGCCCACCATTGCCTCTTGGTGGCGGGCATGTTCTAGGTTTTCACCATACCCCCCCGGCAGGCCCCCCCACATGCTGTAAGCGATTTGGCCTCGAGTAATCCCGGCTGCGGCACATACTCTGTCAAGTCCTTGAGTTAGAGTTTCCCGCACTTGATCAAGCCCAATCTGATCTGGATGCGATGTACCTGCCACATAAGATGCTAAAACTTGCCCGCTGCGGGAGCAGAGGCAAAGGCGGTCTTTGTGCCGCCGCCATCTACGCCTAAATAGAACATTGTTTCCTTCCTCTCCCTATACTGATTTCTATGTGAAGTGGCTATCTTTATTTTTCGAAGCTATTATAGCCCATTTCCGGGTGGGTTGCCAATCAGGTACCAGGTGGTTTTCGGCCCTTTTCGGACCGGGTCGGGGTTTCTTGACTTTTTAAGCCGATTAGATATGATGTTATTATAACAACTGTGGAGGATGACTATGGAACTTGAGAAGAATGGTTCGGCAGTAGCCTTGTATTTTCAGCTTAAAGAAATTCTAAACAAAAAAAATTTTAGAAAACACTTGGTTACACGGGGGGGAAAAACTGCCCACCGAACAGGAACTGTGTGAACAGTACGAGGTCAGCAGGATTACGGTCAGGCGGGCGCTCGCGGAATTGGAACGAGAAGGCCTGATTGTTCGCAGACAGGGCTTAGGCACGTTTGTTTCCATGCCGAAAATTGAGCAAAACTTGGCCAGTTTCTATAGTTTTTCAGAAGAATTTAAGAAACGGGGGGGTTTTAAGCCGCGCAATGAAGTGACCGAGTTTACTGTGGAAGCGGCTGATGCCAAGATCCGAAAGATTTTCGGCCTTGGAGAAAAACAGGAGGTATACGCCTTTACTCGCCTTCGTTTTGCCAGTGATATTCCCATCGCGATTGAATCCACCTATTTGCCGGTGCATTTTTTTTCGCGGCTTGAAAAAGGAAGCCTTAGAGAGGTTGCCCCCCCTCTATCAAATTATGAATGAGGAGTTCGGGGTGATTGCCAATACGGCTCAGGAAAGCTTTGGGGGGCTATCGCTTTAGGTAGGGAAGAAGCGGCAATATTCGGGTTGAAGGTTGGTGCCCCGGCCCTAGACCTGGAGCGGTTGGCTTACCGTGGTTCGGAGTGCGTGGAATACACCCGCGGTGTGGTGCGGGGGGGCGATAAATTTAGATTCCGGGTGAAACTGGACTAGGCCCGGGGGGGCGAGGAATTGTTGAAACAGAGGAACTATTTCTCCATCAAGGTTATAACAATATAACCTCCCTGAGCGGTTGATGGCCGCTAGGATTTAACTTATGAATGAAGTCCTGAAGAAACAATATAACCTTTTTGCAATTGTAAGCAGGAATTTTCCGTTTGTTCGCTAATATGGTAATTGCTAAAGATTATAAAGTCATAACAAGTAGAGTTGTTAAGTTGGGTTGTGCGAAGTTGGGCTTTGTGAACTAACCATCGCACGTATCTTAGGAGGCCATCAACAGTGAAAAAGACGACTTCGAGTCTTTTTGAAAACCCCCCCACATTATTAGCTGCGGTTTTGTTATTACCCGTCCTTATACTGGTCTTAGGTGTTCTTCTTTACCCCATTTTAAATACATTTTGGTTGAGTTTCACCGATCTAAAATTGTCGGCTCCCAAAAGCGGCGTTTTGTAGGCCTAAAAAAAACTACATAGAAGCGTTTGGTGATACAGAGTTTAGAGCGGCGCTCGGAAGGACTTTGCTCTTTGCCGTCTCGACTGTCCCCGTGGAGACGATTCTGGGTTTGCTTGTGGCATTGGTCCTGCACCAAAAATTCGTAGGACGCGGATTTGTGCGTGGGCTCATTTTGCTGCCCTGGGCACTGCCGTACGTCGTAAACGGTGCCATGTGGAAGTGGATCTTCAACGCTAATTACGGTGCTCTTAATGCGCTGCTTTTGCAGTCAGGTTTGATTGATAATTATCAGATCTGGCTGGGGGAACCCAAAGACGGCTTTCCTATTAGTGACCATAGCAAATATTTGGAAGGAAACACCCGTTGCGGCGATTCTGATTCATGCGGCCTTACAAGGAATACCCGAAGAATTGTACGAAGCGGCCTGGGTGGATGGTGCCGGCTCGTTTCGCCGGTTTTTGCACATTACATTGCCGATATTACGGCCCGTCATTGCTGTCACTATGGTCGTAAAGACTGTCTGGGCCCTGAAGGAATTTGACTTGATTTATGTGATAACAGGGGGGCGGCCCGGCAAACGCCACCAATCTCGCCACATTTTATACTTATTTGACAACGTTCAAGTTTCTAAACTTTGGTTACGGTTCTGCTCTCGCATTCATTATTGTGATAGCTGCCTTGGTTGTAGCTCTGTTTTATGTCCGGATTGTCTCGACAAACGAAGTGTGACGGCGGAGGGATTTGAGCGCTCATGAGAAAATGAGGAAAAGATTATTTCGTATAGGTCTCTACGTGGCTGTGCTTACTATTTGCGTAGTTGTGATTGCGCCTTTCGCCTGGCTTGTGATCAGCAGCATCTCCACGCGGGCTCAGTTAACTGCGGTTCCCTTAAAGTGGTTTCCCGCAAAGCCTAATGTTGAACATTATCTACGGGTATTCATCGGCGGACCGGGGGGGTCTACGAGTATACATCGCAGCCTAAGACGGGGTGCTGTGAACAGTATCATCATCGCGGGAACTTCAACTTTCATTTCGCTTGCGGCCGGTTCTTTTGCCGCTTACGCTTTTACTCGGTTAAATTTCAAACTGAAAGGGCCGCTGCTGGCCACTTTGTTGGTTACACAACTGCTTCCCACCGTCTCAATTATTATTCCCTTATATATTATCATGCGGACTTTTGGCCTTTTGGATACAAGATGGGCGTTGATTTTGGCGAATATAACGATCATTTTGCCTTTAATCATCTGGATTTTAAAAGTTATTTTGAGAGTATCCCGGAGTCTAGAAGAAGCCGCCCGCATCGATGGGTGTACCCGTTTTGGCACGATATTTCGCATTATTCTGCCCTTATCCGCCCCCCCGGGTTGGCGGCAAGCGGCATGTTTGCTTTTATTATTGCCTGGAACGAATTCTTTACCGCCTTCATTCTTAGTTCTACCATCAACGCCAAGACACTAAGCGTAATCGTTTCGGAGTTTCCAGTAAAGTGGGCATTGATTACGTAGCCATGTCCACTGCCGGAGTTTTGACAAGCCTGCCGCCGGTGATCTTGGCTTTGATCTTTCAAAGGTATATAGTGCAAGGTTTAACTGCCGGTGCGGTAAAAGGTTAGCCGAATGAGATCTTTTATCGGAAAGGGGGGGTTGATGGGCGGATTAGATCGTTGTGCAGCACACAAGGCATTTGCGACAACATTATACAAGGAGGACAAAAGATGAAAAGGCGTTACTTGGTACTGCTGATGTTATCTATCTTTGTGGTGTTTGGGACTATGAATGCCGCGGCGGAAAGAATCACAGTTATTATGCCCCGTCACGAAATGGATTTAATAGGCCTTTGGGAAGAGCAAACCCACCAGTTTGAACTAGAAACAGGTATCGAAGTCGAGTTAATCCAGATGTCTTGGGATGAGGTTGCCAGTAAAGTCCTGACCGATTTGGCAACGGGTAGCGCGACGTTTGATGTCATTGAATTTGATAATGGCTGGGTTGCTAAATTTGCCGCGGCCGATTGGGTAGAGCCCCCCCTCAATGATTATGCGAGCGAGGCCTATTTTGACGGTATAGTCGGCGGCCTGCTTGACACCTTTTCCTACGATGGAGACATTTTGGGCGTTCCCTGGAATGACGGGTTGTGTTTTTTTCCTGTACAACGAGCGGATGCTGAAGGATGCCGGATTTGAGTCCCCGCCGGCAACCTGGGACGAGGTTCTTGAGCAGAGCAGGGCGTTACAGGAACAGGGTCTTGCGTATCCCATAGCCGAATACTGGAATCAAGAATGGGCCCTTGCAAATTCGATAGCCTTCTATCTGTATAGTTTTGGTGCCGATTATATAGATGATCAGGGCAACATTACCATCGATAAATCGCCGGCCGTTGATGCACTTGCTTTTATGGTGGAGATGCTGCGGGATACTAAAATTGTGGATCCATCGAGCGTAACTCTATCACAAGAGGCGGCAGCTGATCTATTCTATCGCGGCTCATCGGCCTTCTTCTTCCAAGGTTATGCTGTTACGTTTGCGTACGCAAATGATCCTGAATTTTCATCAGTAATTGGTGAGGTGAAGGCATCGCCTTGGTTGCCTGCAGCTAATCCGGAAACACAGACAACATTGACCTTACCCGAAGCATTCGCTATTCCTAAAACGAGCAAAAATAAAGAAGCCGCGTGGAAATACATTGAGTTTATGATTTCACCGGAAAAGGACAAAGAAAGGGCAGATGCTCTTGGAAGCCTTCCTCTCTTTAAGTCTCTTTACAAGGACCCGGATCTTTTGGCCAAGTACCCCCACTGGAAGCAGTTCGAGGCCCAGTCCGCCAAGGCGAAGCCGCTGCTTCAGGTAGAATGGTATGATGAGTTGGTTCAGACCACAATAGTTGCGGTTCAAAGAGCGCTATTGGGAATGGTTACCCCGCAGGAAGCCGCTGATCAAATTGCGGATTTCATGGTGGGTTTAGAAGTGGACGGAGTTCCACTAGTGCGGTAGACAGCATGGGGGGGGTGTCCTACCCCCCTTTTTACCCCCCCTTTTTTTTCTGTGTATAGTGAAAAAAAAGGCCTATTGCGCCAAATTTTTGGTCTCCTACAAATAACGCTATCTTATGTTTGCGCGGCTAGGCCTGGAATACACTACTGTTAGCTGTAGGTAAATGGGTACTACTAGAAAGGTGATTGTATGTATTTGACTCGCAAAGAGATCTTCGGCCAGTATGAAGCACTGCGCAAAACTTATGATTACATTTTGGCCAAACAACAACAGATCAAAGCGGTTTTTGAGGAACGTAAGCCCAAAAGCCTAACATTTATTGGCTGCGGTTCGGGATACACTCTCTGCCATTCGGGCGAGGTTTCAACCAAATTGCGTTTGAACCTGCCCGCGAATGCGGTGGCGGCAGGTGATTTACTGATTAATTTCAAGCAATACAGCCCCCCATGCTTCAAGACACCATGATTATTGCGGCCTCGCGTTCGGGGGGAACAAGCGAGGTTGTTCTCAGCGTGGAAAGGGCCGGGCAGATGGGCGTGCTCACAATCGCTATTCCCGCCAAGGAGAACTCACCACTGGCCGAACTGGCCGAATTAAGTCTGGAAATCCCCTGGGCTTTCGATGAAAGCGTGTGCCAAACCCGCACTGTTACTAACTTTACGCAGCCCAGCTGCTTTTGATCGCCATCTTGGCGGGGGGGGACGATGGCCTGGTCGGGGGGGAAATAGATAAGGCAATTACCCACGGCGAACAGTATATGGCCCAATATTCTGCGTTGGCCGAACAAGTTGCGGAGCGAGATTGGAATAAAGTGGTTATTCTAGCCGATTCCGAATTAGAGGGAATCGCTTCTGAAGCGGCACTGGCCTTTGCGGAAATCCCGCAGCTACCCGCTAATTATTATCATGTTCTGGATGTCCGCCACGGGCCCATGGTCTTGGTCGATCAAAAAAACGCTGGTGGTTATGGCCGTTTCGCCGGAAGAGACAAAGCTGCAGCGCGATCTAATCGGCGATTTGCGCAGCAAACAGGCTCAAGTTATAAGCATCAGCATGGAAGGGCAGCAGGGTTTGGGCGCTGATTGGGAAGTTGTGGTGCCAAAATACGAGAATTTCGCGGTGCTCGGCATCCCCTTTATCTTTATTCCTCAAGCCGTTGCTTTTTTCAAGGCCTTGCGGCGCGGCTTAAATCCTGATCAACCCGGGGATCTGCAGGCTTGGATCGATCTTGATCAAGAAGATTAGCGGAGTAGGGGCACTTTTTTTTAATAGTGGAGGTAAATTTGTGGAGAATAAACATTACTTGCTCAGTGTTGTAGAAAAGCAGAAAAAAAGGAATTCAGCAAGGGATATTTTCAGTCTGCAGCGCTAACGAATTTGTTATTGAGGCCGCGCTGGAATTCGGTAGGGAGAAAGAAACGGCCATTCTGATTGAGGCCACTTCAAACCAAGTCAACCAGTTTGGGGGGGGCTATACCGGCATGAAACCGGTGGAATTTGCGGAACTTGTTTTTTTTCTTGGCCGAAAAAACAGGGCTGCCCCCCCGCCAGTCTGTGCTGCTCGGCGGTGATCACCTCGGGCCTAATCCGTGGCAGAAAAGCCTGCTCACACAGCTATGGAAAAAGCGGTAGAGCTGGTAGAAGCCTATGCTGCCGCGGGGTTTAGTAAGATTCACCTCGATGCCAGCATGTACCTGGGCGATGATGCAGGCGATCGCAAAAACCTTTAGAAGCCCGGGTTGTGGCGGAACGGACGGCGGTGCTTTGCGCTGCCGCAGAGAAAGGTTATCTTCGCTGGCGCGAGTCGAATCCTGATGCGTGTGCCCCCCCCGTTTATGTTGTGGGCAGTGAAGTCCCGGTACCAGGGGGCGTGCAGGAGAATCACGGTGCATTGGAAGTAACCGATCCCGACGATTTTCGCCAAACAGTCGCTTTGACGAAAAAACGCTTTCAGCAAACAGGGCCTGGATAAGGCTTGGGCCCGGGTGGTGGGTGTAGTGGTACAGCCCGGTGTTGAATTCGGGGATGCATCTATCGATGAATATAACTCCGCTGCGGCCCGCGGGCTTACTCGGGCGCTGCAGGAATTCAGCGGCATCGTTTTGAAGGCCATTCCACCGACTATCAGCAGGCACATAAGCTTAGGGAGATGGTCCGGGATGGTGTGGGCATTCTCAAAGTTGGCCCAGAATTGACTTTTGCCTACAGGGAAGCGCTGTTTGCGCTGCACCACATAGAACGGGAACTGCTGGCGGGCTCCGATCAAAGGCCCTCTCGCTTGGTGCAGGTTGTGGAACAAACGATGCTGAAGCGGCCCGAGAACTGGCGGCCCTATTATGGAGGCACAGAGGCCGAACAGCGTTTGGCCCGTAAATATAGCTTTTCTGATCGGATTAGGTATTACTGGCCGCAGCCGGAAGTGGCCCACGCAGTTGAGTTACTTTTAGCAAACCTGGCTTCGCGGGAGATACCCCCCTCACACTGCTCAGCCAATATTTTCCGGTGCAATATACCAAAATTCGGGCCGGCAAACTTGATAATACGCCGCAAGCGCTAATTAAAGATCGGATTAAGGAGATTTATGAAAAATATTTCTCTGCCACCGAGGCTTAGAAATCCGGCTCAAGGAAAAGGGGGGGCCCATATGGCGCTAGTTACAGCAGTTAAAATCTTAACGCCGCGTCCTCGAGGCTGGGCGGTCGGCGCTTTCAATGTGCATAATCTCGAGGATACGCAGGCGGTTGTCCGGGCCGCCGAAAAACTGCGGGCACCTGTCATTATTCAGGTGTCCGAAACGCGCTGAATTATGCCGGGGCCCCCCCCTACATCAGCCGCATAGTGCAGGCAGCCGCGGAAGAAACAACTGTTCCTGTTGCACTGCAGCTCGATCACGCCAAAAGCTTTGAGCTGGCGCTGCAGTGCATGAAACTGGGTTTTACCTCAATTATGATTGATGGTTCACACCTGCCTTTTGCCGAAAACGTGGCCTTGACCAAGAAAGTGGTACAGGCAGCCCGCGATTTTAATGTTTCTGTGGAAGGGGGGGAACTAGGAAGGGTGGGCGGCAAAACGGGGATCCCGTGCTCGGCCCAAAAGATTATCTGACTGATCCCCCCCGACAAGCGGTGGAATTTATACAAGCTACGGGCATCAATCTGTTCGCACCCGCAATCGGCACCCAGCATGGGCTTTACTCCGGACGGCCAAACATTGACTTTGATCGCCTGCAAGAGATCCGCGCCGCCGTTTCCATACCCCTCGCCCTGCACGGAGGTTCTGATCTGGGCGATGGAATTATTCACAGGCTCATCGCCTGCGGGGGGGTTGAAAAAAAATCAATGTGGGAACCGATTTGAAAATCGCCATTACTTCAGGCTTAAGGGATTTTCTGCAGGCTAACCCGACTGAATATGAACCGCGCCGTGTTTTGCGGCGGCGCGCGCCCGGGCCGAGCGGGTCGTGATGGAAAAATTCACCTTTTCGGGGGGGCTGCCGGCAAAGCGGGGCCCCCCCCTTCTTAACCGAGTGGATTTTGCAGGTATTGTGGAAAGGCTTGGCGAAAACAAGCTGAGGGCGATTATTTCAAAGGAGGGGCAAACAGCCATGAAATATGTGGTAGGTGTTGATGTGGGTGGTACCACAATCAAGATTGCTATCTTTGATCAACCGGGAAAATCGTCGGTTTCAGCGAAATTGCAACCAGGACCGAGAATCAAGGAGCATCCATTCTTCCCGATACTGCCGCTGAGATCAAAAAGCTGATCGCGAAACATAATATTGCTTCCGGGCAGGTTTCCGGGATCGGTGTGGGCGTGCCGGGGGGGCCCGTAGTGGACGGCCGCAGCGTTTCGAGGTGTGTCAATTTGGGTTGGGAAAGCGCGGATGTAGCCACATTCATGGAAGAAAACCTTGGTTGGAAATGTAAAATCAACAACGATGCAAACGTTGCCGCCTTGGGCGAAGCCTGGAAAGGGGGGGCATCGCAAAATAGCCATTCTTCTGTCATGCTTACAATCGGCACCGGTATTGGCGGAGGTATTATCATTGACGGTGAAATCATCAACGGATTTTGGGAGGTGGCGGCGAAGTGGGCCATATGCCATTCACCCGGAGGTGGAGGGGGGGCGGGTGTGCGGGTGCGGCAATACCCACTGCCTTGAGCTTTTTGCCGCTGCGCCTGCGCTTGTTGCCCAGTATCATGCGGAAACGGGCGTAGAATTAAGCGCTAAGGAGATTTTCGCCGCGGCTAAACGGGGCGATGGGGGGGCCGCGCTGGCAGTAGTTGATAACATGCAGCGCTTGATGGGCAGGGCATGTGCCATCATCAGCTGTGTTGTCAATCCGGAAGTCTTTGTCATCGGTGGCGGCGTGTCTCGGGCCGGAGAATTTTTGTTAGAGGGGATTCAAAAATATTACGATCATTATATTTTCCCCCCCCATAAAAGTGTTAAGTTTCTCTTGGCGGCTTTAGGCAGCGATGCCGGTATCTACGGAGCGGCACGCTTGGTAATGGATTAAGGTTTCCCCCCCACACAGCGGGATGTTGTTTATACCCCCCCGCGTAATCGTCCGGAAGCGGATTTTGTTTCCATTTTACAGCAATGGCCTTTGGCGCAAATCCCGTGCAGCATTGGGTTTAAAGGCATTGCTGTTTTATTTGCCCGCACTTTGTACCTCGCAGCCCGGCAATTGTTGCGGACGTTTTGACAAGTGCACAAACAATAACTATAATTACATTAGTAAAGTAAATATTTAGTCTTGAGATGACGTTGATTAAGTTTTTGGCGTTGGGTTAAGGGGGGTGGTTCACAGCTAACAACACAATGATTGCTTGAAATGGAATGAACATGGGGACAAAAAAAGAAAAATTTGGGAGGGTTCGATTTAATGAAACGTACCAAGTTGTTTGTAGTTGTCATGCTAGTTGTTCTTGCTGCCGGCACTCTGGCCGCTCAACCCGCGGCTGCCAATAGGGTAGTAGTCTATACACCCGCTGCGGAAGAATTGGTCAATATCCTGATCCCGATGTTTGAAGAGCAAACGGGTATTGAAGTTGAGCTGATTACCGCCGGTACGGGCGAGCTGGTCAAGCGCGTTGAAGTTGAACAGCATAACCCTTATGCCGACGTGTTCTGGGGCAGCAACCCCCCCGCAGTTATGCAGCCGATCTCCCATTTGTTCGAAGAATATGTGTCTTCCAACGATGAGTTCATGCTGGAACAGTACAGAAACCTCGATGGTATCTATACTCAGATTGCAGTAGATCTCCACGTAATTTTGCTGAACCGCGACTTGATGGATAAACTGGGCATCACCGTTAACGGCTATGCTGATCTTCTGCAGCCTGAGCTAAAAGGCAAAATTGCCCACGGTGACGCAACCGCTTCCTCTTCCGCGTTCTTGACTATCGTAAACATGCTGTATTCCATGGGTGATCGGCACGATTTAATGAACCCGGAAGCCTGGGATTACATCGATAAGTTCCTTGACAATCTCGATGGTAAAATTTCCAGCAGTTCCGGTGTTGTGCACCGCAGTGTCGCTGAAGGCGAATACCCGGTCGGGTTGACCTGGGAAATCGCTGCCCTGACTTGGGTAGTGGATGGGGGGGCGCCCGTTGATGTTATTTACATGGAAGAAGGCAATATGTCGGCTGCCAGCGTTGCGGCGAAGATTGAAAACAGCCCCCCCAACCCTGAAAATGCTGAGAAATTCATCGATTTCCTCACATCAGAAGATGCGCAAAAGGCAATGGCACAGGTATTGAACAGGCCGCTGCGCGCAGGAGTTGAACTGCCTGACTTTATGAAGCCTCTCGATGAAATGGATTCCTTCTTATGGGATGTTCAGGATGTAGAGGTCAAAAGCCCGCTATTCAGGAGAAATATATCGAGCTTCTCATCAGCAAATAGTAGCTCGTGCCGGAAGATAACGAAGATTAACTTGTAAGTATGCTGTAAAGTTGCGGGCTTCGACCGCCGCGGTTGGGGGGGCCCGCAACTTCT